>ERZ791871.35-NODE-35-length-192233-cov-7.581065_pt1 | contig 192233 bp, 158 predicted proteins | sample MGYA00510280_ERZ791871 | MGnify/ENA primary metagenome ERZ791871 (study PRJEB30046, sample SAMN00792111) | human gut metagenome | study: EMG produced TPA metagenomics assembly of the A metagenome-wide association study of gut microbiota in type 2...
TGTACTTTATTCAAAAATATCATTTTAAGGCTTGACTTTTAATAGTTAGTCTTTCATCTTCTTTAGTATAACGAAAAAATGACCAAAAGTCAAAAACTTTTAAGAAGTTTATTGACTTTTGGTCATTTTTGGTGTATACCATTATATAGATTAAAAAATGACTATTCGTCATAAATGTAAATGGGAGGATGCTATGATACAATTTGCAAAGAAATTAGTACATCATCGAAAATTCATCGTCTTCCTGGCTTTCATTTTATTGATTCCATCAACCATTGGAATCGTGAAGACAAGGATCAATTATGACATCTTAAGTTACCTTCCAGACTCTTTGGAGACGGTGAAGGGGCAGGATATCATGGTAGATCAGTTTGGAGCCGGAGCCTATTCGATGATCATTGTCGAAGATATGAATCTTCATGACGTACAGAAATTAAAACAGAAACTAGAGAAAGTCGATCACGTTGATAAGATCATCTGGTATGATGACATCGCTGATCTAAGCGTTCCAAAAGAGATGCTTCCTGAGAAAGTAAGGAAAGTTTTCTTTAATAAGAATGCAACAATGATGATCGCAATGTTTAAAGAAACGACATCATCTGATAACACGATGGAAGCAGTCACACAAATGCGTAAGATTGTTGGAAAACAGTGCTTTATCAGTGGTATGTCAGGGGTAGTTACCGATATTAAGAACTTGGTTATGCAGGAGATTCCAATCTACGTAACGATCGCAGCAGTACTTTCTCTGATCGTATTATTTGTCACAATGGAATCCTTTGCAGTTGCTTTTTTATTTCTGTTAAGTATCGGAATGGCAATTCTTTATAACCTGGGAACGAATATTTTCCTAAGCGATGTGTCTTATCTTACAATGGCATTGACTGCGATCTTGCAGTTAGGAGTTACGATGGATTATTCGATCTTCCTTCTGCACAGTTATGAAAGTAATAAGATCAGATTTGAAGGTGACAAAGAACGTGCGATGGCACATGCGATTTCGAATACATTTAAGTCCATTACAGGAAGTTCCGTTACAACGGTCGCTGGATTCGCAGCACTGTGCTTTATGACATTTGCATTAGGAGCCAACTTAGGTATCGTTATGGCGAAAGGTGTTATTATCGGAGTTATCTGTTGTGTAACAGTTTTGCCATCATTGATCTTGATCTGTGATAAATTAATTGAGAAGACACACCATCGTTCACTGATGCCAGATCTTGCGAATGCATCACACTTTATCACAAAACATTATAAAACAACGATCGTAGTATTTTTGATTTTGCTGTTCCCAGCAATTTATGGAAATAATCATACAGAGATTTACTATAATATTGACAAATCACTTCCACAAAGCTTACCAAGTAATGTGGCGAATAAGAAGTTAAGTGAAGAATTCGGAATGAGCAACATCCATATGGTCATGATCAAGAACGGCATGAGTCAGAAGGAATTAAGCAACATGCAGAAAGAGATCGATAAAGTCGATGGAGTTGAATGGTGTCTCGGAATGAACTCCGTGATCGGTTCTAGTATTCCATCTGATATGATTCCTTCTTCTATGAAAGAGATGTTACAAAGTGATGAGTATGAGATGCAGTTTATCTGTTCAAATTACAAATCAGCAACCGAGAAAGTAAATAAACAGATCAACGAGATCAACAACATTGTGAAGAAATACAATCCAGGTTCTATGGTCATTGGAGAAGCACCATTGATGAATGACTTGGAGACAGTAACCAATGTTGACCTTAGAAATGTAAATATCGCGTCGATCGCGGCAATCTTTGTGATCATTTTAATTGTATTTAAATCCATTTCCTTACCGGTGATCCTGGTAGCCGTGATCGAATTTGCGATCTGTGTCAATATGGCAGTTCCATATTACACAGGATTATCGCTGCCGTTTGTTGCAAGTATCGTTATCGGAACGATTCAGTTAGGTGCAACCGTTGACTATGCGATCCTGATGACAAGTCGTTATCAGAAGGAACGTATAAATGGCAAGAAGAAAATGGAAGCGATCCGTATTGCACATGAAACATCCATGCAGTCTATCATTACAAGTGGATTAAGTTTCTTCGCAGCAACGATCGGTATTGCGATTTACTCAAATATTGATATGATCAGTGCGATCTGTACCTTACTTGCACGAGGAGCCGTGATCAGTACCGTTGCCGTAATCTTTATTCTGCCGGCAATGTTTATGATATTTGATAAATTGATCTGTAAAACAACCCTCAAGATGGGTCATTTAGAATAGGAGAGCGATTGTTATGAGAAAAAGAAGATTATCGAAAGCATTAGCAATGTTTCTCGCTGCAGCTCTTACAATTCCGGCAGCAGTACCGGTAGCAGCCAGCGAGTCCACTGCAGATAAAGAAGAAACCGTATACGTAAAAACAGATGCGAATGGAGAAGAGAAAACAGTTATTGTCAGTGACTGGTTAAAGAACTTCTCAGGTGAAGCAAAGATCAAAGATGCTACAGATCTGACAGACGTTGAGAACGTTAAGGGAAATGAGACATATAAACGAGGCAAAAAGGACAACATTACATGGAATGCCAATGGAAAAGATATTTACTATCAAGGAACAAGTGATAAAAATCTTCCAGTATCTATGAAAGTCACATACTATCTGGATGGAAAAGAAATTTCACCAAAGAAACTTGTTGGTAAATCAGGAAAAGTAAAGATCCGTTATGAATATGAAAATCATTCCGCAGTAACCAAAACGATCAATGGAAAACAGACAACAGTCTATACACCATTTACAATGATCACAGCAGCGATCTTAAATACAGATAATTTCTCTAATGTTAAAGCAACAAACGGAAAGGTTATCTCCGATGGTAACAAACATATCGTTATTGGAGTTGCAATGCCGGGATTAGCAGACAGCTTAAACCTTAAGAATACAAGTATCGGATCAAATTTTGATATTCCAGAAGATTTCGAGATCACAGCTGATGTAGAAGACTTCCAGATGACAGTCACAGCGACAGTTGCGAATTCCGATACATTATCAGAGTTCGGTTTAGATGATGCAGGAGATTTAAGTGAACTGACAGATTCCTTAAAAGACCTTGAAAATGCAACAGATAAATTATGTGATGGTTCTGGAGATTTAGTAAAGGGAATTGAAAAATTAGTCACAGCCTCTGGAAAATTAAAATCAGGAACAAAACAGATTGCAGTCAGTTCCAAACAGTTAGCAAAAGGACTTGACAAACTGGTCAATGGATCTACAACGTTAAAGAAAGGAACTAGTCAGTTAGCGAAAGGAACAAGTGCTTTACCATCATCTACAGAGAAGTTAGATAATGGAGTGAGACAGATTCTCAAAGAACTGCAGAATAGTACGCCAAGCGAAAGTGATCAAGCAAAATTACAGTCTAACCTACAGAGTGCACAGACAGGAATCACAAAAGAATTGATGAATATTAAGACACAGACAGAAAGTGTTGGTGTGTCAGCAAAGACATTAGGTGCATTAGCAGAGTCTATTGGAGCATCAGCAACAGATGTTGGAAATCAGGCAGGAGCAATTGGAGAATTTATCAAGAACAATTATAGTTCTCTTACAGATGAACAGAAAGCACAGCTTACAACGATTGCAGGTTCTTTAAAGACAGATGCAGAAAACTTAGGCGGTTATGCACAATCCGTAGGAGGTCAGGCAAAGAATTTAGGAACCTACGCAGGATCTATCGGAACAAGCTTGCAAGAAACACAGACAGACCTTCAGATCGTATCAGGATGCTTAACCCAGATTCAGAATCTGCTAACAAAGACAAAGACATCTACAGCACAGTTAGAAGCTGCATTAAAACAGATTGCGGAAGGAACTGGGCAGTTAAAGACATCATCTAAGACACTGGCATCTTCTATCAAGAAGTTAGATGAAGGAGCCAAGACATTAAACAGTGGAACAAAAACAGCAGCAAATGGAGCGAAGAAGTTAAGCAAAGGTGCAAAAACACTGGATAATGGAATGGGACAGATGACAACAGGAATTGCAACTCTGAAAAATGGAGCTGTTACATTGAACAAAGGAATGTTAACCTTCAGAAAAGACGGTATTGAGAAACTTGTCAATACGATCAATGATGATGCAAAAGAGATCTTAGACAGAGCTGATGCAGTGATGGATGAAGGAGAAAACTATCAGACATTTACGAAGAAGGCTAGTGGAACGAAGGGTAGTGTGAAGTTTATTATTGAGACGGAAGAACTGGAGAAATAAAGATTATTTGTTATAATGATATGTGGTTTAGGACAGGAGTTTAGGCTTCTGTCTTTTTTTAACTTGATATTACAATTTTTTACAAAAAGTAATTGTAAATTGTACAGTAGTAAATTTCAATTCCATGTGATAGAATTAAGTAAATTAAAAAGTACAAAAGGAAAGGCAAGGAAGCAAGAATTATATCGATGGGCAAAATTAATTTCAGCCAGTACTTGGGAAGAAGTCAGAGAAGAATCTGAAGGAAATCATTACATGGAAAAGGTGAGGGATGAAATGATTAAGATGAGTCGAGATGAGAGTGAAAGATATTTATATCTGAGAGAACAAATGGCAATCAGGGATAAAGCAAGCCAGTTGCGAAGTGCAGAGAATCGTGGAAGACGAGAAGGGGAATTATTAAAATTAATATTACAAATACAAAAGAAAATTCAAAAAAATAAAGAGTTACATCAGATTGCAGATGAAGTAGAGGAAGAAGTGATCAAAATTCAACCAATTTACGAAGCAATCAAAGAGCATCCAGAAGCTGATAAAGAAGAGATTTATAAAATGTTAAAATAGAAAAATAAAATATGCGAATTTTCAACAAATCAAAAATTATAATCAGAAAATTCTTGACAAATAAAAAATCGACTCATATAATATAAACAAATATTTAACAAGTTAAAGTGATAAATCCGATGAACAAAAGTAAGTAGCTCATCAAACAGTCTTACAGAGAGTGACCGGTTGCTGGAAGGTCATAGATATGTGATAAGCGAATGGATTTGTGAGGAGCACAGAGAACTGTTTATGAAACTTAGTAACTGTCGCCGTTATCCCACGTTACGGGAACGAGATATAAAAGCTTTTTATTATCAAACAAAGCGGAGTATCTTAAGTAAGGAGAGATATTTTCTAAGATATTTTGACAAGAAGAGAAGATATTTCTTGAATATGGGTGGCACCACGGTCTATCGTCCCTAGCAATAGGAACGATGGGCTTTTTTATTTCATAAATAAAAGGTACTGCTCATATAAGATGGTCTTATCTATAAATCATAGTATACAGATATACAAACTATGAAAAACCACGGCGATAAATTTTGATCAGGAGGCAGATATGTTATATCCGACATTAAACAAAGTTGAAGAACTATTAAAAGAATATCAGATGGTACCTGTATTTTACGAAGTACTGGCAGATTATATGACACCGATCCGTATGTTTCAGGCACTGAGAAAAGAAGGAACGCCATGTTTCATGCTTGAGAGTGTGGAAAATAAAGACCAGTGGGGAAGATATTCCTTTATCGGGATCAATCCTAAGTCAGAGATCAAGATTTCAGGAAAAGAATTAGAAGTCGATGGAGTAAAGCAGGAAGAAGAATTCAAGATGAGTTACCTAAGTGATCTGATCGAGAAATATAAATCTCCAGTTATGGAAGATTATCCCAAATTAACTGGAGGATTGATCGGATATTTTGGATATGACATGATCCGTCAGGTGGAAAAAAAATTAACAAATGTACCAGAAGATGATCTGAAGATGCCAGAATGCCACTTATGCATGTACGATGAGATCATCGCATTCGATCATTTAGCAAACAAAGCTGTGATCATCCAGAACATCCATAAAGGTGATAATATCAAACAAAAATATGAAGAATTAGAAGATAAAGCAGAACTGATCCTTCACAAGATGGAACGTCCGGTATCACTTTCCAAAGATAGATTTACACCTGCGAAGACAGAAGTAACATCGAATCTTACAAAAGAACAATACGAAGCGAACGTAAAGAAAGCCAAAGAATATATCAAAAATGGAGACATTTTCCAGGTAGTCTTATCCCAGAGATTTGAGGTAGAGACAGATGTTGATCCATTTGATGTCTATCGATGCTTAAGAACATCAAACCCATCTCCATACCTTTACTTCTTTGATTTCATTGACTATCAGGTGGTTGGAGCTTCACCAGAGAAGTTAGTCAGTGTATTAAATGGAATTGTAGCAACCAAACCGATTGCAGGAACGGTTCCAAGAGGAAAGACAAAAGAAGAAGACGATATGTTGGTAAGACAGTTAGTCAATGATCCAAAGGAAAGAGCAGAACATACGATGTTAGTCGATCTTGGAAGAAATGATGTCGGAAAAGTCAGTAAGTTTGGAACTGTAGAAGTAAAAAACTTTATGACCGTTGAAAAATATTCCAAAGTTACACATTTAGTTAGTGATGTACAGGGAGAATTGAGAGATGATGAAAATCCGATCAATGCACTGATGAGTGTCCTTCCGGCAGGAACATTATCTGGAGCACCAAAGGTAAGGGCTATGGAGATCATAGATGAGTTGGAAAATAAAAAACGAGGTGTTTACGGTGGAACCGTTGGATATCTTGGATTTGATGGAAATATTGATACTTGTATTGCAATCCGGACCGTCGTATTTAAAGATGGAAAAGGATATGTGCAGGCAGGAGCAGGAATCGTCAATGACTCTGTTCCAGAAAAAGAATTTATGGAGACAAAGAACAAAGCATTAGCCGTTGTAAATGCAGTGAAGGAGGCAGCAAGGTTATGATTTTAATGATAGATAATTACGATTCATTTACCTATAACGTATATCAGTACATTGGATCTTTGTATCCACAGATTCAGGTTGTAAGAAACGATGAAATAACGATTAATGAGATCAGAAACTTACAAAATCTAGAAGCACTTGTTATCTCACCAGGACCTGGATACCCAGACAGCGCAGGAATTTCCAAAGATGTGATCAAAACATTTGGAAAAGATATACCCATCTTAGGGATCTGCTTAGGACATCAGGCAATCGGAGAAGTATACGGCGGAAAAGTCGTTCCAGCAAAAGAATTGATGCATGGCAAAATGAGTGAGATCACAATCAATAACAAGAATCCTTTATTTGAAGGATTAGAAGATAAAATATATGCAGCAAGATATCATTCACTGATCATCGACGATGAGACATTTCCAGAAGATTTAAAAGTTATCGGAAGAGATGAAAAAGGACAGATCATGGCAGTATGTCATAAAGAATATCCAGTCTATGGAATTCAGTTCCATCCAGAATCAATCTTAACTGAAATGGGAATGAGAATCTTAGAAAACTTTTTAACAAACATCGCAGGAATCAGACTTGGAGATTCTAAAAAGGAGGAAACTATGAGCGCAGTCAATCAGGAAACATTAAAACCATTTTTAACAAAGATCGTGGAAGGAAATCATTTAACAGAAGAAGAAGCTTATAAGGCCATGGACTGCATCATGTCTGGAAATGCGACAGATGCCCAGATGGGAAGTTTCCTGACGGGTCTTCGTATGAATCATGAAACACCAGAAGAGATCACAGGATTTGCCAAAGTGATGAGAGCAAAAGCAGCGATCGTGCCAGAAGAAACAGAAGCGATCGATATCGTAGGAACTGGAGGAGACCTTGCAAACAGCTTTAATATTTCCACAACATCTGCATTTGTCATTGCAGCAGCAGGAGCAAAAGTTGCGAAACATGGAAATAGAAGTGTATCCTCAAAGAGCGGGGCAGCCGATGTCCTAGAAGCATTAGGAGCAAAAATCGGATTAACACCAGAAGAAAGCAAGAAATGTTTGGATGAAGTTGGAGCAGCCTTCTTATTTGCACAGACACATCACGGATCTATGAAATATGCCGGACCAGTCAGAGCACAGCTTGGGGTAAGATCTGTATTTAATATCTTAGGACCTTTAGCAAACCCAGCAATGACAAACTATATCGTTCTCGGTGTTTATGAAAAAGAGCTGGTTCGTCCGATGACAGATGTTATGAAGAATCTTGGAGTTAAAAGAGCCCTGATCGTATATGGAGACGACGGATTAGATGAAATCTCAATCTCATCCACAACAAGTGTCTGTGAGATCGATGGAGATGAGATCAAAGGATATACGATCAATCCAGAAGAATTAGGATTAACACTTGCCAAGAAAGAAGATATTGTTGGTGGAACAGCAGATGAAAATGCGATCATTACAAAAGATATCCTAATTGGAAAAGAACAGGGAGCAAAACGAGACATCGTTTTATTAAATGCAGGAGCAGCCCTTTATACGATCGGAAAAGCAGAGACGATCAAAGATGGAGTGAAACTGGCAGCCGAGATGATCGATTCTGGAAAGGCAAATGAGAAATTAGAACAGTTTATTGCATACACAAATGTAAAATAAATGAGGTGGAACATGATCTTAGATGATATCGTAGAAAAAAGAAAAGAACAATTACAAAGAGAAAAAGACAATATCGAGCCACAGGATATGAAAGAGATGGCATTAAATTCTAAGAATAAAAATCATGGATTTAAAGAGGCCTTAAAGAAATCTGGATTATCCGTGATCTCAGAAGTTAAAAAAGCGTCTCCATCCAAAGGTGTGATTGCAGAAGATTTTCGCCCAGTGGAGACAGCCATTGCCTATGAAGATGCAGGGGCAGCAGCTATTTCCTGCTTGACAGAAGAACATTATTTTAAAGGTGGCAACAAATATTTTGCGGATATCAGAGCCAAAGTAGATATTCCAATGTTAAGGAAAGATTTTATTTTCGATGAATATCAGATTTATGAAGCAAAAGTCTTAGGAGCCGATGCAATTCTTTTGATCGCAGCAATTCTTTCGGAAGAAAAGATAAAGGAATTTTATGATCTGGCAAAAAGCTTAGGGCTTGATTGTCTGGTAGAAGTTCATAACGAAGAAGAATTAAAGAAAGTCGTTGCATGTGGATGCAACATTATTGGAATCAATAATCGAAATTTAAAAACATTTGATGTTAATCTAAATACAACAAGTAAACTTGCTCCACTGATTCCATACGAAGCAGTATTAGTTTCCGAAAGTGGAATGAAGGATGAAAATGATATGAAAAATGTCAAAGAGCAAGGAGCCGATGCAGTTTTGATCGGTGAAACATTTATGAGATCCGATAACATCAAAGAAACAATGAAACAGTTACGGAGCTGCCTATGATACAAAATCAGATCAAAGAACAAAGTCTGAAAGTGAAGATGTGCGGCATGCGCAGAAAAGAAGATATCGCATATGCAAATGAAGTAAAACCAGATGCAATTGGATATATTTTCTTTTCAAAAAGCAAGCGTTATGTCACAGACCAGCAGGCAAGAGAACTTGATCAAAACTTAGATCAAAAGATCTTAAGTGTCGGAGTATTCGTCAATGAAACAATTGAGAAAGTTACAGAAATCGCCAATGAAGTTCCATTAGACGTGATCCAGTTACATGGTGATGAAGATATTATTTATATCGAACAATTAAAACATCAGATTAACAAAGAAATCTGGAAAGCGGTCAGAGCAAAAGATGCAAAAGACATCAAGGAAGCCCAACAGCTTCCAGTTGATAAACTGTTACTGGATACGTTTACAGAAGAAAAAGATATGTATGGAGGTACCGGAAAAGTAATGAATTACGACCTGATTCCCAAAGAAGGGATCAGAAAACCATTTTTCATTGCAGGCGGGCTTCACAGTAAAAATATAAAAGAAATCACAGAAAAAGTTCATCCATATGGAATCGATATTTCCAGTGGAATCGAAACGGATGGATACAAAGATTTGAAAAAAATGAAAGAAATCATGCAGATAACAGGAGGAAGACATGAATAAAATAGGAAGATTTGGAGAGTACGGTGGACAGTATGTACCAGAAATTGTAATGAACGCGGTAAACGAGTTAAATGAGGCTTATGAAACATACAAAAATGACCCAAAATTCTTAGCCCAATTACGTCAGTTATACAGAGATTACGCAAATCGTCCATCTCTTTTATACTACGCAGAGAAGATGACAAAAGATCTTGGTGGAGCAAAAGTATATTTAAAACGAGAAGATTTAAACCATACAGGTGCCCATAAGATCAACAATGTATTAGGTCAGACCTTACTTGCAAAGAGAATGGGGAAAAAAAGAATCATCGCAGAGACAGGTGCAGGACAGCACGGAGTTGCTACAGCGACTGTTGCAGCATTATTTGATATGGAATGTGTTGTATATATGGGAGCAGAAGATGTGGAACGCCAGAGTCTGAATGCATACCGTATGGAACTTCTTGGAGCGAAAGTTCATGCTGTAGAGAGTGGAACAAGAACTTTAAAAGATGCCATTAACGAGGCAATGAGAGACTGGGCTACAAATATTGAGACAACATTTTACTGCATCGGTTCTGTTATGGGACCTCATCCATATCCAACGATGGTTCGTGATTTCCAGAAGATCATCGGAGAAGAGACAAAAGAACAGATGAAAGAAATCGAAGGAAAACTTCCAGATGCTGTATTTGCTTGTGTAGGAGGCGGATCGAATGCAATGGGAATGTTTTATGACTTTATCCCAGATGAAAGTGTCAGACTGATCGGGGCAGAAGCAGCTGGAAGAGGGATTGATACGTTAGATCATGCAGCAACGATCGCAAAAGGAAGTAAAGGTATTTTTCATGGAATGAAGAGTTTGTTCTTACAGAACGAAGAAGGCCAGATCGATCCTGTATACTCTATTTCAGCAGGACTTGATTATCCGGGAATCGGACCAGAACATGCACATCTTCATGAAATCGGAAGAGCAGAATATGTGAGTATCACAGATGAACAGGCAGTCAAAGCCTTTGAATATTTATCCAAAACAGAAGGAGTGATCCCAGCGATCGAATCATCTCATGCAGTTGCAGCGGCAATGGAGATCGTTCCAACAATGAGTAAAGACCAGTCAGTCGTTATCTGTCTGTCCGGCCGTGGAGACAAAGACGTTTATCAGGTAGCAAGATACAGAGGAGTGCAGTTAGATGAAAATTAGAGAGACATTTGAGAATAGAAAAAAGAACGGGCAGAAAGCATTAGTAACTTACATCGTATCTGGAGATTATGGGTACGAAACAACAAAAGAAAATATCAGAGCTATGGTAAAAGCAGGAGCAGATGTGATCGAGATCGGTATTCCATTCTCAGATCCGATCGCTGAGGGTGTTGTCATTCAGGAAGCCAGCCAGCATTCACTTGCAGGTGGTACAACACTAAAGGGAATCTTTCAGATGGTAAAAGAATTAAGAGAAGAGATCAAAGAAACACCATTTGTCATGATGATGTATCTCAATACGATCTATCGTTTTGGAACCGAAAGATTCTTTGATCTTTGTAATGAATGTGGGATTCAGGGTGTCATCGTGCCTGATATGCCATACGAAGAAAAAGACGAGATTCAGGGCGTGGCAACAGCTCACGGAGTTGACAATATCAGTCTTGTAACACCGACATCTCATGACCGTATCGCAATGATCGCAAAAGAAGCAGAAGGATTCTTATACTGTGTATCCTCCATCGGAGTTACAGGAACAAGAAGTGAATTTACAACAGATTTTAATGAATTCTTCGGTGTGATCAAGAAGAATGCAACAATTCCTTGTGCAGTGGGATTTGGTATTTCAGGACCAGAACAGGCAAAGAAAATGAGTACATACTGTGATGGTGTCATTGTCGGAAGTGCAATCGTCAAATTGATCAGTCAATATGGTAAAGAAAGTTCTGAAAAGGTTTATGAGTTTACAAAGAGCTTAAGAGATGCATTAGATGAATAAAATGATCGTCAAATGATATTACGTGAAAATTACAGCAATCAGCGAGGATTGTTGTAATTTTCTGCATTTTTTTGTAAAATAAAACTAATGGCAAAGAAAGGAAGAGACAGATCATGTTATCAAAAGAAGTAGTAGAATTATCGAAACAGCATTCTATTATCCGTGATATTTTCGAATATGGAATGAAGAGAGCAAAAGAAGTCGGAGCAGAAAATGTATTTGATTTCAGTATCGGGAATCCAAGTGTTCCAGCACCAAAAGAAATTGATGAGACAGCACTTCGCCTGTTAAAAACAGCAGATCCAGTGGATATTCATGGATATACAAGCAATGCTGGAGTACTGGAAGTAAGAGAAAACATTGCCAAGTCTTTAAATAAAAGATTTGATACAAATTATACAGCAGCGAATATTTTTATGACGATCGGAGCGGCAGCAGCCCTTGGTATCTGCTTTAAGACATTAGTTGATGGGCCAGAAGATGAAGTTATCACATTCGCACCACATTTCCCAGAATATGCAGTATATGCACAGGGAGCAGGATGCAGATTAAAGGTCATTTCTGCAGATACCAGAGCATTTCAGATCAATTTTGAAGAATTGGAAGAAACGATCAGTGAGCATACCAAAGCGATCTTGATCAACTCCCCAAACAACCCATCCGGAGTTGTTTATTCCAGAGAGACAATTGAGAAATTAGCTGCATTATTAGAGAAGAAACAAAAAGAATATGGACACAGCATTTACATCATTTCCGACGAACCATACAGAGAGATTGCGTATGATGGATTTGAAGTGCCATATGTTCCACATTTTTATAACAATACATTAGTAGCATATTCTTTTAGTAAATCCTTATCACTGCCGGGAGAGCGTATCGGTTATATTGTAGCACCAAATGAGGCAGAAGATTTTGAACAGTTACTGCCAGCGTTTATCGCATCTGCACGTTTACTTTCTTATGTCTGTGTGCCAACCTTATATCAGAAAGTCGTTGGAGAATGTGTAGATTTAACTTCTGATCTTTCAATCTATCAGAAGAACAAAGATTTATTCTATAATGCATTAGTGGATATGGGATATGAATGTGTAGAACCAGGTGGAGCTTTCTATTTATTCCCGAAAGCATTAGAAGAAGATGCCAATGCATTTTGCGAGAAGGCGAAAGAATATGATCTGTTGATCGTACCTGGGGACAGCTTTGGATGCCCAGGATATGTGCGCATTTCTTACTGTGTACCAACAGAACGTATCGAAAAAGCCCTTCCATTATTTAAGAAACTGATCGATGACTATCGCAAATAAGCCAATATAGATAAAGGAGACTTTCAATGAACAGCTGGAGAGATAATGTACGAAAAGTAGAACCTTACACACCGGGTGAACAGCCAAAAGAAGAAGGTGTGATCAAGTTAAATACAAATGAAAACCCTTATCCGCCATCCGATAAGATCAAGGAAGCGATGAGCGGGATCAAGAATCTGCGCAAATATCCTGATCCTGCAGCAACTAAATTGGTAGAAGCGATCGCTTCTTATCATGGATTTAATAAAGAAGAAGTATTTGTCGGAGTTGGATCTGATGATGTGCTTGCCGTTGCATTTATGACATTTTTTAACGGTAAGAAACCAATCTTCTTCCCAGATATCACATATTCCTTCTATCCTGTATGGGCAGAATTATTCGGAATACCATACGAGAAGAAAGCAGTCAATGATGCATTTGAGATTCAGAAAGAAGATTATTACGCTGAAAATGGCGGGGTGGTATTCCCAAATCCTAATGCACCAACAGGCGCATTTTTATCTTTAGAGGTTGTGGAAGATATCATCCAACACAATCAGGATGTTGTTGTGATCGTTGATGAAGCTTATATTGATTTTGGCGGCGACACAGCGAAAGAACTGACAAGAAAATATGATAACGTTTTAGTCGTTCAGACATATTCCAAATCAAGATCTTTAGCAGGACTTCGTATCGGATATGCGATCGGTAACAAGGAACTGATCAAGGCAATGAATGATGTGAAATATTCCTACAATTCTTATACGATGAATGAGCCATCTATTGTTCTTGGAACAGCTGTCTTAGAAGATGAAGAATATTTCCAGGAGACAAGAAATAAGATCATTGATACAAGGGAATGGTTCCAGATTGAGATGAGAAAGATCGGATTTAGTTTTGCAGATTCCAAAGCAAACTTTATCTTTGCGACACATGAAAGCGTATCTGCCAAAGAGATTTTTGAAGCAGCGAAGAAAGCAAAGATTTATGTCCGTTATTTTGATCAGCCAAGAATCAATAATTATTTAAGGATTACGATCGGTACGAGAGAAGAAATGGAAACATTACTTGATTTCTTAAAAGAATTTACAGCAACAAAATAGAGATTGAATAAAAAAAGAAATTTTGAAAAATAAATTTCTTTTTTTATTGCAATCAACTGGAAAATATTGTATGATGATATGGAAAATATTTACATATGAAGACAAGTGAGGAAAACAAATAAAATGGGGTTATGGCATGTGTTTTCATCCACAGAAAAGGAGAAGACCATGTTGAATGAGAAAGAATTTTATCAGTATGTAGAAGCGAATATTTTAAACTATCTTCCAGAGATGGAAGGAAAGAAAGTTATGGTGCAGAGGGTTAAGAGGAATAATCAGATATCGATGATGGGGTTGTCGATCGGAGAGACCAAGAATTATCTGGTACCAGTGTTGTATCTGGAGATATTTTATCGAAATTATTTAAGGGGACAGGAATTATCAGATACGATGAAAGATATCGCCAGAATTTATCGAGGACATCAGGTTGGATTTTATCTGGATGAGGATAAAGTTTCAGATTATGAGCATATTAAGAAGAATCTGTTTTATCGTGTGGTTAATTATGAGAAGAATAAAGAGATGTTAAAGTATACACCATACGAGCGGTTCTTAGATCTGGCAGTTACATATCGTTGGGCAGCATACCGGAATCATGACGGGATGGCGAGTGCATTAGTGAGGAACAAAGAGTTGCTGTTATGGGGTGTGACAAAGGAACAGATGATGAAGGATGCAAAGGAGAACACGGAGAAGATCTTCCCACCAGTGATGCGCAAGATTCAGTCTGTGATACCAGTAAAGATCACGGATATGGAGATTCCATTATTTGTATTATCAAATGGAGATTATATGAATGGAGCGTCCGTTATGCTTTATAAAGATCCACTGAGAGATTTCGCGAATTATATGGGACATGATCTTTATATTCTTCCAAGCAGTATTCATGAAGTGATCCTTTTACTAGATGACGAATATGTGCAAGGTTCGGAGGAACTACAACAAATGGTTAGAGAGACAAACCGTATGGTTGTGGATCAGGAAGAAGTTTTATCAGATCACATATATCATTACAACAGAGAGAAAGATGAGATTAGAATTGCCAAGTAAGAATTTGTAACGTATAATAGTTCATTAAGAGATGGAAAATGGTATGAAAATTCAAGAATATACTAATTACATCAGGGAGTGAAGCGATTATGAAACGTTGGGAAATTTATCTGGATATTATTATGGAACTGCTAGTCATATTAGCAGGTGCATTGCTTTTGATCTTTGTATTACCAAAAGCAATCGTATTTTTATGGCCATTTGTAGCAGGATGGATCATTTCAATGATGGCCCACCCAGTGATCGAATATTTGGAGAAGAAGGTAAAATTACCGAAGAAGTTCGGTTCTGCGATCTTGATCGCGGCAGTTATCACAGGAATCATTGTGGTTCTTTATTTTGCAGTCAGAGGTATCGCACTGCAGGTCATCGGATTTATACAGGATGCACCAGATATCCGTCATGAGATCATGAGACAAGGAATGATCTTTCAGAAGAAGATAGAGCAATTTTTAAGTATTCTTCCACCATCTTTTGGGAAACAGTTTGATCAGTGGAGCGGATCGATCGGAGAGCTTTTGAAGAAAGCGGCATCTTCTGCAGGAGATTATGGGGTAGCACATGCAGGCGGTGTTGCAAAGGGTGTGACAAGCGGTCTGTTAGGGCTTGTTGTTATGTTATTTGCAGCTTATATGTTTTCACTGGAACGAGAAAAACTCATAGCATGGTATGAAAAATGTATTCCAGGATTTGTGAAGCATAAGATCAATGTATTTATGAAGAACTCAGTTGGAGTCTTAGTAAGTTACTGCCTTGCGCAGTTAAAAATCATGATAGTGATCATAGCGATCCTTTGGATCGGATTTTTTATTGCAGGGATTGGACATTCTTTTATCTATTCGGTATTAGTAGGAATTGTCGATATATTTCCAATCCTTGGAACAGGGACTGTGATCATTCCATGGGCAATATTTAAGCTGATCACAGGAGATATCAAAACAGCAGTTATCTTACTGATCATTTATGCGATCTGTCTGGTATTGAAACAGGTCTTACAGCCAAAGATGATGGGAGACAGTATGGGAATCTCAGCACTGACAACGATCTTTTTGATCTACGTTGGTCTGAAATTTGGAGGATTAGGAGGAATGTTATTAGCCCTGATCCTTGGAATGTTTGTGATCAATTTATACCGATTAGGAGTGTTTGACCGTAAGATTGCATTTTTTAAACGAAGATTTGAGATGCTTACGATCAACAGTGAGGAAGAAGAAAAGGAGAACAAGAAAGAATGAGTTATGCAGATCAGGTATTTATATCTATGTGCGAAGATATTTTAGAGAATGGAACTAGTACAGAGGGAGAGAAAGTCCGTCCGCACTGGCCAGATGGAGAGTCTGCCTATACGATCAAACAGTTTGGTGTTGTAAATCGTTACGATCTGTCCAAAGAATTTCCAGCACTGACTTTAAGAAAGACATATATTAAGTCAGCTATTGATGAATTATTATGGATCTGGCAGAAGAAATCAAATAATGTAAATGATCTGAAGAGTCATATCTGGGATGAATGGGCAGATGAAGATGGTTCGATCGGAAAGGCTTATGGATATCAGATGGGTGTAAAGCACCAGTACAAAGAAGGAATGATGGATCAGGTAGATCGTGTGATCTATGATCTGAAACATAATCCATACAGTAGAAGGATCATGACAAATATTTATGTCCACCAAGATCTTCATGAGATGAATCTTTATCCATGTGCGTATAGTGTGACATTTAATGTAACGAAGAAATCAGGACATGATAAGCTCACATTGAATGCGATCTTGAACCAGCGTTCTCAGGATATTTTAGCAGCAAATAACTGGAATGTTGTGCAGTATGCAGCATTAGTTTATATGATGGCTCAGACATGTGATATGGAACCTGGAGAGTTAGTTCACGTGATCGCAGATGCACATATTTATGATCGCCATATTCCGATCATCAAAGAGATGATCAAACGAGAGACATATCCCGCACCGAAAGTAACGCTTAATCCAGAAGTCAAAGATTTCTATGAATTCACAACAGATGACTTTAAGATCGAAGACTATCAGGCAGGAGAACAGATCAAAGATATTCCGATCGCAATATAAGAAGGGAGAAGGTAAGATGAATCTTATTGTAAATGCAGATAAGAACTGGGGAATTGGAAAGAACAATGAACTTTTAGTCCATATTCCAAATGATATGAAGATGTTTCGTCAGATGACAACAGGAAAAGTCGTTGTCATGGGAAGAAAAACATTAGAAAGCTTTCCAAATGGAATGCCGCTTCCAAAGAGAACGAATATCGTATTAACACATGATAAAGACTACGATGCAAAAGGAGCGATCGTAGTTGGAAGTAAAGAAGAATTGTTAGATGAGCTGGAAGAATATAAGGATGAAGATATTTTTATTATCGGTGGAGAAAGCATTTACCGCATGATGCTTCCTTATTGTGATACAGCTTATGTTACAAGAACAGACTTCGCATATGATGCAGATACTTATTTTCCAGATCTGGATGAGATGCCAGAGTGGAAACTTGTGAAAGAGAGTGAAGAAGAGACTTACTTTGATATTGAGTATCAGTTTCTTGTATATCAAAAATAATTCACTCTTTCAATGAATATTTTAAACCATAATTGCCCAGTGACTCATTCGCATTCGGATTCTCACGCAGCTGTACTAAGTTCGTGACAGGTCTTACGACCAGCCACTCACTAAGTGCAGGTGTGTTCATACGGTCACTGGGCAATTATGATTTAAAATATTCTTTATACAGGAGGATATTGAATTGTTGTTTTGAAATGCTTCAAGGTATGGAGTGTGGGGCTTTGGAATATATGTTATAATGAAACCGATTAAGATAAATGATTGAAGTTTTGGAAAGGATGAAAATAAATGAATCGATCAAAATTGAAATTAACTACGATAATTGCATTGACAGCGTTTACAGTGGCTGTGATTCCGGCTTGTTTACAGAGAAAATCTGCGAATGCAGCTTCGAAATATACTTATAAAAAAGGCTTTACTTATGAGAAGATTTCTCCGAACATTGAAAAGAGGATCACGGGAAAATCTTATCGTAAGAATAATAATATTAAATTGTCTGATTTAAGATATGTACAGGTTCTTCATTATGGTTTTGATGGGAAGGTAAAAGAGGGTGAGTTGATCGTTAACAAGAAGATCGCGAAGAAAACAGTCAAGGTCTTTTATGCTCTTTATCAGAAGAAGTACAGAATTGAGAGAATGAGACTGATCGATGATTATGGTGCAGATGATGAGAAGTCTATGGCTGCAAATAATACCTCTGCGTTTAATTATCGTGTGATCAGTGGAACGACAAAACTTTCCAACCATTCTTATGGAATGGCTATCGATATCAATCCAAGGATTAATCCGTGGGTCAAAGGAAATAAGGTATCACCGGCAAATGGTAAGGTATATAAGCAGAGAAAGACGTCAAAGTGTAAAGGAAAATATAAGAGATATATGATCCATAAGAATGACACAGCTTATAAGATCTTTAAGAAATATGGATTCAGCTGGGGTGGTGAGTGGAGAAGCTCTAAGGATTATCAGCATTTTGAAGTGAATAAATAGAAATGAATCAATAGTTGATTATCAAAAACCCGCTCTCGCTCGGATTCGCACGTAGCTGTACTAAGCTCTTGGCAGGTCTTGCGACCTACCACTCGCTAAGTGCAGACGAGCTCATACGGTTTTTGATGATCAACTATTGATTCTGGAAGGTTGTTGGCTATAACATGTATTGGTTTAAAGATTTAACATAATTGAACTGCGAATATATGTTTATCAATATATAATTAATAAAAGAAAGGAGGCAGAAATGAAGAATCTAAATATTCCTGTTGGGATTTCGGATTTTGAGAGAATTCGAGAGTTGAATTATTATTATGTGGATAAGACCGGATTGATCAAGACGTTGTTACAGGGTGAGATGGATCAGGTGACGTTGATCACGCGGCCTAGACGGTTTGGAAAAACGATGGCGATGAATACGATGTGCCGATTGCGAAGGCAAGTAATAATGGCTACTACAAAGAAATGTTAGAAGTTATAAAAGGTATGTTAAGTACGGCATTAAAAGATAATTTCTCATTAAAGTTTGCAGTGATCACAGGATGCCTAAAGATTGCAAAAGAGAGTATCTTCACTGGAACAAATAACTTTGTATCAGATACAATTTCATCCACAAGATACAATGAATATTACGGATTTACACAACAGGATGTAGATAAGCTTTTAGCAGATGCGGAGATTGAAGAGAAAGCGGATCTGATTAAAGAATGGTATGATGGGTATAACTTTGGAGAGTTTGAAGTTTATTGTCCATGGGATGTCATGAATTATCTAAGAGATCTTCAAAATGATCTGAATGCAAGACCAATCAGCTACTGGAAGAATACCAGTGATAATGCGATCATTCGCTCCTTTATTGATTATACGGGAGCTGCTATACGAAAAAAACTGGAAGTGTTGATCGCAGGTGGAAGTATCTGTCAGAAAATAGAAGAAGACTTCACATATGATTATCTACATTCATCAGAAGATAATTTATGGAGTATTCTCTATCTTACTGGATATCTTACAAAAGTCGGAGAACGTGATAAGGATGATCAGATAGAATTAAGAATTCCAAACAAAGAAGTAAAAGAAATTTTTGAATCAACCGTAAGGAAATGGTTTGAAGACAGTGCAAGAGTTACGAATCGGAAAGATTTATTTGATGCAGTATGAAACAAAGATGCAGACAAGGTAACAAAAGAAATCAGCACATTACTGCGAATGACGATCAGTTATTATGATTACCGAGAAAATTTCTATCATGCATTTCTTGCAGGAATCTTTGCAGGAGCAGGTTATAGTGTAGAGACGAATAGAGAGCATGGAGAAGGACGAAGTGATATTGTAATCTACAATGATGTAACAGGACAAGTTGCAGTATTTGAAGCAAAGTATTCAAGAAAATTAGAATATTTGGAAAAAGACTGTCAAAAGGCGTTAGATCAGATCAACACAAAGATGTATGCAAAAGAGTTTGAAGATGCTTATGAGGAAGTATTGTGTTATGGAATTGCTTTTTATAAAAAACGGTGTTTGGTGAAGAGTAAATAGAATAAGAAATGAAAAAAAGCTCCACAAGGATGAACTTTGTGGGGCTTTTGTTGTATCTAAGATTTCAATTCAACTCCGCAATCCGGCTAACCCCAACATAGATCTCACTGATCTTATACCAAGTAGGGTAATCAACAACTCCAGTCTCAGGCAATCCAAAAACATTCTGAAATTTTCTAACAGCATTTGCCGTAGATTCCCCATAAACACCATCCACAGCAATCGTAGGCAGAGAAGGATAATCTTTAGCAATACGATTCAACTGTTGTTGTATTTGCCGAACCTTATCTCCTCGGCTTCCGATCGTCAGATCATATCCCGGCCAGGAAGAAGGAATTCCTGAAATCTGTTCTGCGGTATTGATGTACATACTCTCTCCATAATAATATCTCAGGATCTCAATCGGAGCATATCCCTGATCGCCTAAGTATTTAGAGCCCCACTGCGTCATCCATTCAGGACAAGACACCTTCTTCCCATCACAATATTGCGTAAGGATCGGCTGTCTCACATTCGGACGTGACAGATAATCCGCAAAAATCTCATCAACGATCGTATTAATAGAATTGTAAGTTGTCTTTCCAGGAATGAATTTATGATCATAAGCTGTAGAAGATGTGATCGTAAAATCATGCCCTTTATTTCTATACCATTCTGTATACACACGATTCAAAGTAAATGACATAATCGCAAGAATATTTGCTTCAAGCGTTGCCCTTGGCCAAGTGGAATAAATCTCACAGGCGGCAACATTTTTGATGTAATCTTTATAACGGACATAATAATTTTGCGCAGTTTTATCACCGACAGGACCATCATGAACGATAATATATTCAGGAATCACAACCCTGCTTAAAACGATCTCACCACTTTCGTTGACTGGCTTGATCTCAGATTCCGCAATCTTGGGAGGATAATTACCCCATAAGGTATGCGGACCGATCACGATGGGGTGTTCTTCTGTTGGAGTGTGGCTTTCTTCAGGAATCATGGAAACAGGCTGCAGGCCTTCCACACCAGAAAGAATCTGTGCACCTGAGATCGTGACAGGTTTATATTCATCAGAATGTATTTTTAGATTATATTCAGAATAAGGCTGATTTTCACTCGGAGACATGCTGTATTCTACGGGAGGAGCAGGAAGGTCAACGGCAGGTGTCTGCCCATTTTCATCAGTAGATACGGTCTCAAGAACAGAATCAGGATCACCAGTATAAGAAATCTCGATCGTAGCGTTAGGGATCGGGACGGCTCTCTGTCTTGAAGTCACCTGTATTTTTAACTGTCCATGATCGACAAGATTGTTAGTTTGTATTTCTGGCATAAAAATATCCTCGGAAGATCTTTTACTCTCACTATATGAGAAAGTATGATATAATGTGCACAAGTAGTGTAAAAATGTATGCCAAAGAAATAAAGGAGGCCGCTATGCAGAAAGATTTTATATATGAGAATTATCTAAAAATGCCAGATGATCTTGAATTTGAGCAGGCGATGAAGGTTTATGAAGAACTGTTAGAAGAGAATCTTGAAGAAGATGAGATCTATGACAAGTTATGGGATCATGCACTTCATTGTATGATCGATTATGGAAGCCTCCGCGCACATTGGAAGATCACACCGAAGACAGACAGAAGCAATGATGACAGGACAGTGATGCACGATAGCGTGATCCATTCTTTAGATGAATTGGCAGCATATACAAAAGAGCATGGCAAAGAAGCAAAATGGAGAGAAGAACTTGGATATCAAAGAAAAAGAATCGGAGATTTTGCATGTTATGTTTCTTTGATCTATGGAGTATTTGCAAGGTAAAATATGATGAGAATGTCAAAAGTAAATTTTGCCAGATAAAACGATTAGTAAGGAGGACATTATAAGATGGCAAAGAAAGAACCAAAAACAAATGCAATGCGGATGCTTGAGAGAGCAAAGATCCCATTTGAAGTACATCGTTATGAATGTAAAGAATTTATTGATGGAATTACCATCGCAGATATGTTAAATGAACCATATGAAAGAGTATTTAAAACCCTCGTGACTGAAGGAAAAGGTGGAGGGTATTTTGTATTTGTCATTCCGATCAATCAGGAATTAGATCTTAAGAAAGCAGCGAAGGCAGCAGGTGAGAAGTCTGTGGAGATGATCCATGTCAAGGATATCAATAAGATTACGGGATATATCCGTGGTGGATGCACAGCGATCGGGATGAAGAAAGACTATCCAACAGTGCTCGATGAAAGCGCCAATGCACAGGAGAAGATTATTGTAAGCGGCGGTAAAAATGGAATCCAGATTGAACTTACGACCGAAGATTATTTAAAAGCCTGCAAGGGAAAAACGGCAGATATTACATTGAGGTAGGGAGTAGAAGTTATGATAGATGAAATCTTAAAATATAACAAAGAATTTGTAGAAGAAAAGAAGTATGAACAATATAAGACAAGCAAATATCCAGACAAGAAGATTGCAATTATCACTTGTATGGATACAAGGTTGACAGAACTTTTGCCGGCAGCCCTTGGGATCAGGAATGGAGATGTGAAGATCATCAAGAATGCTGGTGGGGTAGTAAGTCATGCCTTCGGAAGTGTGGTACGAAGTGTTTTAGTCGGAATCTTTGAACTTGGGATTGAAGAAGTCATGGTCATTGGACACACTGACTGTGGAGTACAGCATATTAATAGTGATATGATGATAAAACATATGATGGATCGAGGAGTCGATGAGGAGAAGATTGAGCTGATCCGTCATTGTGGTATTGATTTTGATACATGGCTGGAAGGATTTGACTGTGTGGAAAGTTCTGTAAAGGATTCTGTGGAAATGTTGAGAAAACATCCATTGATCCCAAAAGATGTGAAGATATCTGGATATGTGATGGATTCTGTGACAGGAGAGCTTCATGTTGTAGAGCCATAGAACAACTGCAGCATTATAAATGAGAGGGATAAAAGGTATGAAAAAGATATGGAAGATCATGATCTTATGTATGATCCTTTGTTTTTTCTGTGCTGGATGCAGCAATGATGATGAAATGATCAGTGAAGATCATCCAAAACCAACGACAGAAAAAAGAACAGAGATCATCAAGCAAAAGACAACACAAAAAAAGAATGAAGTAACGGTTGATCAGGAACAATCAAAACAACAGGAAGATCGTATAAAGATCGCAATCGATGCAGGACACCAAAAGAAACAGATGAGTGAAAAAGAAGCAATCGGACCTGGTTCTGATAAGACAAAACCGATGGTATCCTCAGGAACCGAAGGTGTTGTTACAAAACGAACAGAATATCAGGTAAATTTGGAAGTTTCGTTAAAGCTAAAAAGTGCATTGATCGCGAGAGGATATAACGTATATATGATCCGTGAGACGAATGATGTGTCACTCAGCAATAAAAAGCGTGCTCTTATGGCAAATGAAAGTGGTTCAGATATTTTATTAAGGATTCATTGCAATAGTGCAGATTCTCAGTCTGCAAATGGGGCATTGACAATGAGTCCGACATTATCAAATCCATATTGCAGATCGATCGCGGCAGATAGTCAGGAACTTTCAGAATGTGTGGTAAGTACATTATGCAGAAGAACAGGGGCAGTGAATCGCGGTGTAACGCAGACGGATGAGATGACAGGAATCAACTGGAGTAAGATTCCGGTGACGATCGTTGAGATGGGATTTATGTCCAATCCAGAGGAAGATCAGAAATTATCGGATAATCATTATCAGGCAATGCTTGCAGAAGGAATTGCAGATGGTGTTGACCGATATTATGAGAGAAGAGGAGAAAAGAATGAAGAAAAATGAAAAACAGATCATCATTTCTTTAGGAGTAGCGATCGCAGTCGTAGCCATAGCACTGATCAACAATGGCGGATCTACAACCAATTTTTTAAATAATATTTTATGATATAAGTGACAGAAGTATAAAGACAAAGATATTAGGAGACAGACATGATACCAAAAGACCCAGTGATGTTATTAAGCTACATCAATACACAATTACGAGATTTTTACGATTCATACGAAGACCTTTGTAAGTCATTCGATCTCGATCCAAATGAAGTAAAACAAAAGCTTTCCATGATCGGATACGAATATGATGAATCATTAAAGCAGTTTAAGTAGCAGACTAGTCGAATTAATGAAAATATGTTAAAATTGTACGTAAAGGAGAACATAGTTATGGAGTTGATTCGATTAGAAAATGTAAAGAAAATATATCAGACAGGAGAGGTGATCACCAAAGCCGTAGATGGGATTGATTTTACGGTGGATCAGGGTGAGTTTGCCTTGATCATTGGCGCCAGTGGTGCAGGAAAAACTACCGTTTTGAATATTTTAGGAGGTATGGATACTGCGACCAGTGGCGCTGTTTATATTGATGGAGAAGATATCTCCAAATGGAATAAAAAACAACTGACAGGATATCGAAGAAATGACATAGGATTTGTATTTCAGTTTTACAATCTGGTGCCCAATCTTACTGCAACAGAGAATGTAGAATTGGCACTTCAGATCAGTAAGAATCCTCTGAAAGCAGAAGAAGTATTAAAAGATGTGGGACTTGGACATCGTCTGAATAATTTCCCTGCGCAGTTATCTGGTGGGGAACAGCAGAGAGTTTCTATTGCACGTGCATTGGCAAAGAATCCAAAGATCTTGCTCTGTGATGAGCCAACTGGTGCCCTGGATTATCAGACAGGAAAATCTATTTTAAAATTATTGCAGGATACCTGTCACAAGAAAGGAAAAACAGTGGTTGTGATCACACATAACCTTGCGATCGCACCGATGGCAGACCGTGTGATCGAGATGAAGAACGGAAAGATCAGCAATATTACGATAAACGAACACCCTCAGCCGGTGGAGACGATTGAATGGTAGGAAATGCGTATGAAGAAAACGGCATTACATAAAGATATATACAGAACGATCACAGGAACCCTTCCGAGATTTTTATCAATCTTTTTTATCGTTGTACTGGGCGTTGCATTCTATTCAGGAATCCGTGTGACACAAAAAGATATGCATATCACAGCAGACCACCAGTTTGATGGAAGTCGGCTGATGGATGTCAAAGTCATGGGAACACTTGGGATTTCAGAAGAGAATCTGACAGCCCTTCGGAAGTTAAAAAATGTGCAGTCGGTCGAAGGAGGACATTCTGTAGATGTGATCGCAAGGAAACAGGGAAGTGACGAAGAACATGCGATCAAAGTTATGGGGAAGACTGATAAATTAAACCAGATAACGATCATAGAGGGAAAACTTCCACAAGCATCAGGAGAATGTCTGGTAGATGAATGGTATGCCCAGCAAAATGATCTGAAAGCAGGGGATGTTTTAAATTTATCTTCTGGAAATGAAGATGATCTTAAGGATACTCTGAAAGATACAACCTATAAGATCACAGGAATCGGAAGTTCATCAGAATATCTTTCAAGATCCAGAGGAAGCACTGGCATTGGAACGGGAACGTTGTCAGGCTTTATTGTGGTGCAACCATCAGAATTTTCCTCAGATATCTATACAGAAGTTTATCTGACTGCGAAGGGAGCGAAGCAAGAGAGAGCTTACAGTGATGCTTACAAAAACAAAGTAAAACAGCTGGAAGAAGAGATTAAAGATATTTCCAAAATAGAAAATGAGAAACGGTTAAGATCTGTTCAGAAAGAAGCCGAAGAGAAGATCGACAAGAAAGAAAAGAAATTCAAAAAAGAACGAAAAAAAGCATATAAGAAACTAGATCAGGCCGAGAAAAAGCTAAAGAAGTCCAGACAAAAGATCAAAGATTCCAAAGCAAAATTAGCGAAAAGCAAGAAAGAGATCTCTGATGGAGAGCAGCAGATCAAGAATGCAAAAGCTCAGTATCAGTCAGGGATCAGACAGATTCAGAATGCCAGAAAGCAGTTAAAGACACAGAAACAAACAATTCGGTCAAAAAGCAAAGAATTAAAAACACAGGAGGCAAAGCTAAAGACACAGGAGAAGAACTTACAGACAAAAGAACAGCAGATTCAGGGTGCCATGCAGGCTGGAATGATCTCACAGGAAGAAGCGAAAGCTTCCTTAGCACAGATTAATGCAGGAAAAGAACAGATCAAGACAGCAAGAAGCAAGATCAATGTAGGGAAAAAACAGATCAGCAGGGCAAAGACAAAGATTGCAAAGGCTGAAACAACCTTGGATCAAAAAAGCAGCCAGCTAAAGAAAGCAAAGCAAACGATCAAAACAAATGAAGCAAAATTAGTATCAGCAAGAAAACAGATCACTTCCGGAGAAAAAAAGATTGCAAAAGCAGAATCAAAACTTTTATCCGGGGAGAAAAAATTAAAGAGATCAAGAAAGAAAGCAGAAAAGAAATTCAAGGAAGCCGAGCAGAAGATTGCAGATGCCAGACAGGATGTTAAGGATATCAAGAAAGGGAAATGGTATGTCTTAAACCGTGAGAAGATGCAGTCTTATGTGGAATATGGACAGGAAGCAGACAGAATTGCAGCGTTAGGACGAGTGGTACCGGTCATCTTTTTCTTAGTTGCAGCACTGGTAAGCTTAACAGCGATGACACGTATGGTCGAAGAGCAGAGAACACAGATCGGTATGATGAAAGCATTGGGATACAGTGGAGTTCATATTGCAATGAAATATGTGACCTATGCCCTCGCAGCAACGCTTAGTGGAAGTATTCTAGGGGCAGTGATCGGTGAAAAACTGCTTCCATGGATCATCATTAACGCTTATAAAATGATGTATACAGGACTGGGAGATGTCTATACGCCATTAGAGATCGAATATTCTGTGATGGCAGGTGGACTGGCGGTTGGAGTTGTTGTTTTAGCAGTATTATCTGCATGTTATAAAGAATTAAGAGAAAAACCTGCACAGCTGATGCGTCCAGTTGCTCCAAAAGAAGGAAAAAGGATTTTGTTAGAACGGATTCCATTTATCTGGAAACGATTAAGTTTTATCTGGAAAGCAACGATGCGAAACCTCTTCCGCTACAAGAAGAGATTCTTTATGACGATCTTTGGAATCGGCGGATGTATGGCATTATTACTCTTAGGATTTGGAATCAAAGATTCGATTTCAGCAATCTCAGAAAAGCAGTATGGGGAGATCATTACTTATGATTTCTCGATCACACACAAAGACGGGATCAGCGAGACAAAGAAAGAAGATCTGATTCAGTATGCAAAGGAACAAGAACATATGACAGATTTGATAGAAGTAAGCGAATCTGCAGTGACGATCCGTGCTAATGGGAAAAAACAGGATGCAACGATGATCCAGCCAATGTCCAAAAAAGATCTGAATGGCTATATCAGCCTTCAGGATCGAAAGAGTAAAACAAAGTATCAGTTAGATGATGATGGGATCATCTTAACAGAAAAGGCAGCGTCCCTGCTTGGTGTGAAAAAAGGAGATTCGATCAAGATCCAACGGTCTGGAGATAAACAGATCACAGCAAAAATAAGTCAGATTACAGAAAATTACATGCAGCATAAAGTCTACATGACACCAAAACTTTATGAGAAACTGTATCATAAAAAAGCACAAACGACAGGTATATATTGTATTGAAAAGAATATATCTAAGAAAAAGATGCAGGAAAATGGAAAACAGATTCTTGCAAGAGATGAAGCCTCAACACTGCATTTTTGTGCCGACGATGAGAAGACAATGTCAGATATGGTCAATAACTTAAATATTGTGGTGGTTGTTCTGATCGTATCTGCAGGACTTCTTGCATTTGTGGTATTATATAACTTAAATAACATTAACATTTCCGAGCGTAGAATGGAACTTGCAACGATCAAAGTTCTTGGATTCTATGACGGTGAAGTCGGAGCGTATGTGTATCGAGAGAATATCCTTTTAACGATCCTTGGAACGATTGCAGGAATTATTTTAGGAATTATTTTACACAAATACGTAATCTTCACAACAGAAGTTGACTTGATCATGTTTGGAAGGCAGATTTATGTGCAAAGCTATATTTACAGTATTTTACTAACAATCGCTTTTTCGATTCTTGTAAATGCCTTCGTGTATTTCCAATTGAAGAAGATCGATATGGTTGAATCGTTAAAAAGCACAGAGTGACAGAAAGGAAAAGAGACTATGAAAATGAACGAATTAATGATTTATCAAGTGTTTCCACTAAGAGCATTAACAGATGGGCAGCCATCTCATGGAATTCTCGAGATGATAGACTGGATTCCACATATTAAAAAATTAGGAATGAATACAGTATATTTTTCACCTGTGTTTTCATCCAGTGATCATGGATATGATACAAAAGATTATCAGAAGATCGATGAGAGACTTGGAACCAATGAAGACTTTAAAAAGATGTGTGATGCCATGCATGAAGAAGGAATCCAGGTGATCTTAGACGGGGTATTTAATCATGTTGGAAGAGAGTTCTTTGCATTTGAAGATGTGAGAGAAAAGAAATGGGATTCTCCATACAAAGATTGGTTCTATATTAATTTTGATGGGAATAGCTGCTATGATGATGGATTCTGGTACGAAGGATGGGAAGGACATTTTGAACTGGTCAAATTAAATCTTGACAATGAGCAGGTTAGAAATTATTTATTAGAATCTGTCGGAATGTGGATCGATGGATTAGGAATCGATGGATTAAGACTGGATGTTGCTTATATGTTAAACCGCAATTTCATGAAAGTGTTGGTTGACTTTGTTCACAGCAAGAAACCAGAATTTTTGATGATCGGAGAAATGCTTCATGGTGATTACACACAGCTTGTGAATCCAGAGCTGTTGGATTCTGTGACAAATTATGAATGTTATAAAGGTTTGTATTCAAGTTTCAATACACACAATATGCACGAAATCGGATATTCCCTAAACCGTCAGTTTGGACCAGAAGAATGGACGTTGTACAAAGGACTTCCATTATATAATTTTGTAGATAACCATGATGTGGAGAGAATCGCAAGTCAGTTAGAGGATAAAGAGCATTTACCATTGATCTATGCAATGGAATTTGCGATGCCAGGAGTTCCAGGTGTTTACTATGGAAGTGAATGGGGAATGGAAGGAAAGAAAGAACAGGGAAGTGATGACAGCCTGCGTCCAAGAATCCATAAAGAAGATTTAGTAGAAAATGAATTAACAAACTATATCGCACAATTGGCAAAAGTAAGAGCTGGATCACCAGCTTTAAAATACGGTGATTACTTACAATTAGCGATCGCACCAGATGTTCTTGTATTCCAGAGAAGAACGAATGAAGACCGCATCATTTTTGCAATGAACTGTGGTGATGGCGAATTTACAGCACATTTTGATGCTCAGGCAGGATGCGGGATCGATCTGATCACAGGAGATTCCGTTGATTTTGGCGGGGGACTTACGATCCAAGGAAAAACAGCAATGATAATTCGAACAGAAGAGGTATCCCTTCCTTGACTTTTATGTTAAAAACATATAAAATTAAATAAGTGTGAATACACAAAAAATTGAATAAGGAGGAAACCTGTGGTTGGTATTATTATAGCCATTATCGCAACTCTGGTTATCGCAGTTCCGGTATCTGCCTATGTAGCGAATACAAGAAGCAAGAAGGCAATGGAAATTACGATCGGGAATGCAGAAGATAAAGCAAGAGAGATTATAGATGAAGCAATCAAAGCAGCAGATGCGAAGAAACGTGAAGCTTCTTTGGAAGTAAAAGAAGAAACTATAAAAGCGAGACATGACTTCGAAAAAGAGACAAAAGAACGCAGGGCAGAACTGCAGAAGTATGAGCAGAGAGTTCTTTCTAAGGAAGAGACTGTCGAGAAGAAAGCAACCGTGCTGGAACGCAAAGAACAGTCATTAACAGCCAAAGAAAAGAACATCGATACAGAGAAAGCTCAGTTGCAGGAACTGCAGGCAAAACATCTACAGGAACTGGAAAGAATTTCTGGGTTGACCTCTGATCAGGCAAAAGAGCAATTATTATCAGCAGTAAAAGAAGATGTGAAACACGAGACAGCAATGTATGTCAAAGAAATGGAGACAAGAGCGAAAGAAGATGCCCGAAAGAAAGCCAAGGAATATGTGGTAACTGCAATTCAGAAGTGTGCAGTTGATCATGTGGCAGAGACAACGATTTCGCTGGTACAGCTTCCAAACGATGAGATGAAAGGAAGGATCATCGGTCGTGAAGGACGTAATATCCGTTCCATTGAGAACGCTACGGGAGTTGAATTGATCATCGATGATACACCGGAAGCTGTTGTACTGTCAAGCTTTAATCCGGTTCGACGCGAGATCGCAAGAATCGCTTTAGAGAAATTGATCGTGGATGGAAGAATCCATCCGGCACGCATCGAGGAGATGGTTGAGAAAGCTACAAAAGAAGTCGAAACTATGATGCGCGAAGAAGGGGAAGCAGCAACATTAGAACTTGGGGTTCATGGAATCCATCCAGAACTTGTCAGACTTCTTGGAAGAATGAAGTTCCGTACAAGCTATGGACAGAATGCGTTAAAGCATTCCATGGAAGTTGCTCAGTTATCCGGACTTTTAGCAGCAGAGATCGGTGTCGATGTGAGAATGGCCAAGAGAGCAGGTCTGCTTCATGACATTGGTAAATCCATCGACCACGAAGTAGAAGGTTCTCACGTAGAACTTGGTGTGAATCTGTGTAAGAAGTATAAGGAGAATCCAATTGTCATCAATGCAGTGGCATCTCATCATGGGGATGAAGAGCCAGAATCATTGATTGCATGTCTGGTACAGGCAGCTGATGCAATCTCAGCAGCACGTCCAGGTGCAAGAAGCGAGACACTGGAAAGTTATACAACAAGATTAAAACAGCTGGAAGAGATCGCAGACTCCTTCCAGGGTGTTGATAAAACTTTTGCAATTCAGGCAGGTCGAGAAATTCGAGTTATGGTAGTTCCTGAACAAATCAGTGACGATGATATGATCTTACTGGCGAGAGATATCTCAAACCAGATCGAAGAGAATCTGGATTATCCAGGACAGATTAAGGTCAATGTGATCAGAGAGTCACGAGTTGTTGACTATGCGAAATAACAAGAAGCGATAGAGAAATCTATCGCTTTTTCCAATTTATAACGTGAGTGTCAAAAGTATAAATAAAGGAGATTTTTTATGAAAGGATACGAGAAACTAGAACAACATCTGATACATCAGGGAAAAGTTGTTGGATTTTATGAGGATATTGTAAAACTTCCAAGCGGCAAAGTTGTCACATGGGATCTGGTCAAACATAAAGGGGCAGCAGCTGTTGTTCCTGTTACAGACAAAGGAACGATCTTACTTGTAAGACAATACCGTAATGCCCTTGATCAGGAAACACTGGAAATCCCGGCAGGTGGAATTGAACCCGGGGAAACACCTCTGGAGTGTGTCACAAGAGAGATTGAAGAAGAAACAGGTTTTATTGCTGGAAAAATGACCCACCTAATGACCGTGATCACAGCCATCGGTTTCTGTGATGAAAAGATTCCGATTTATGTTGCAACTGATCTAAAGCTGTCTAAACAGCATTTGGATGAGGATGAATTTATCGATGTAGAAGAATATACAATCGATGAGATCAAAGATATGATCTTTTCTGGAAAGATCATTGATGCAAAAACAATTTCAGGAGTTCTTGGATATCTGAATATGGAGAAATAAAAGACTAGATCAGGAAAACAGAATATAAAAGACAGGCACTGCATAAGATATGACAGGAGGAAAAAATTGTGGAAAAAGAGAAATTCTTTTCAGGATTATGGATCATCATTGGGTTAATCATTGGGAGTTTATTTACAAATTTTGTATACCAGGATTATCTTGCATATGGAGGTACCGTAAGATCACTGGTTTTAAATAATACGGATCTATATAAAGCAAGTATCAGTCTGTTTTTTTATATTTTGTTTAAAAGGGGAAAACAATATGCATTTATTTATCTGGGGGCATATCTTTTGCAACCTTGGATTTTTTTATACAGTTTTGCATTTTGTATGGCATTTTTCTTTGGATCCATGTTATCTTTGCAGATCGTGCAAATGGGCATCAAAGGACTGGTTCTTGTATTTATGAGTTTATTTCCACATTTTATCTGTTATGTGATCACCTTGCTGTTGCTGATCAAGCGAAACTTTTATGCCCCAAAAAAAGAAGAAATGCTCTATGAACAGAGACATTCCTTCTTATTTCGTTTCAGTATTTGGTTTGAAATAACATTTATAATACTGGGATGCATCCTGGAAAGTTTCATCAATCCGTCGATCATGTCAGGAATCCTGAACCTTTGGAAGTGATATATCTAGGATCTTATACGTTTCTATATATAATCTGCCATGCGGTAAAGCAGAGCAGCAGATTTGTCCCATCCAAGACAAGGATCAGTGATAGACTGTCCATATACACCGTTACCGATGGACTGGTTGCCATCTTCGATATAACTTTCGATCATGATACCCTTAACAAGAGATTTGATCTCAGGTAAGAAACTTCTGCTGTGAAGAACTTCCTGTACGATACGAGGCTGCTGATCCCATTGTTTCCCAGAGTTAGAGTGGTTTGCATCAACGATAACAGCAGGGTTCTTTAACTGGAATTTCTCGTACATATAAGCAACACGAGTCAGATCTTCATAATGGTAGTTTGGAATATTGTTTCCATGACGGTTGACAGATCCACGTAAGATGGCATGTGTCAGAGGGTTACCATCTGTCTTGACTTCATATCCATTTGCAATGAAATCATGCTGGTGCTGTCCAGCTGTGATAGAGTTCATCATAACAGTTAAGTCACCACCAGTTGGGTTCTTCATTCCGGCAGGAATATCAAATCCACTAACTGTTAAACGATGCTGCTGGTTCTCTACAGAACGAGCTCCAACGGCAACATAAGATAAAAGATCTTCCATATATGGCCAGTTTCCTGGATAAAGCATTTCGTCTGCAGCAGGCATATGGAATTCTTCTAATGCTTCCATATGAAGTTTGCGGACAGAACGAAGTCCACTAGCCATATCTGGTGCTTTCTCAGGGTCTGGTTGATGAACCATACCTTTGTATCCGTCACCTGTTGTACGAGGTTTGTTTGTATAAATACGAGGGATGATCAGTAACTTATCAGCAAGATCTTTCTGAACTCTTGCCAAACGTCCGAGATAATCCATAACAGCAGTTTCATTATCTGCAGAACATGGCCCGATGATAACTAAGAATTTATCAGATGCGCCTGTGAATACATCACGGATTTCTTTGTCTCTTGCAGCTTTGATTTGTTTTGCTTCTTCACTCAGAGGCATCTCTTCTTTTAGTTCCTCTGGAGAAGGCATTTTCGCGATTTTGTGCATTCCCATAGTTGTTTTCTCCTTAACAATTCATACAATAAAGCAAATTTGCTTGTGTATATTTTAACAAATAATAATCTTTGTGTAAAGATAAGGAAATGTGAAATGGGACTTTACAAAATAGACAGGAGTTATTATAATAGAATTTATAAACAGGAAACACTTTCATTTTCTGGTAATTGAATATTGAAGTAGAGAAGATTGATTCTCCAACTTCAGGGCAGAGTGAGATACGAAAGTATCAATTCTCGACTGGCGGTGATACTCCAAGAGAGGCAAGTCCGCGAGCGTTTGGCCGATCAGGTTAGAATCCTGAACCAACAGTATAGTCTGGATGAAAGAAGTAGTTGGATGACATATCTTAAGATGTTATGCAGATAGAAGATATGTGATCAAGTCAGAAGCCCTGTCGTTTATGTAGATAAATGGACAGGATTTTTTAATTTATAGGGAGACCCTATAAATCTAAGATTTTAAATTAGAAAGGGAGAATTATCATGGCAGGAGACACAATGACAATGAAGAGAACGAAGTTCAATATCAGAACGATCGCAGTGACAGGTATGTTAGGAGCATTAGCAACTGTGCTGATGTTTTTGGAATTTCCAATTCCAATGTTGATACCACCATTTATCAAGTTTGACTTTTCAGAACTTCCAGCATTACTGGCAGCATATGCGATGGGACCGGTATCTGGAATTGCAGTATGTTTTATCAAGAATGCGATCAACCTTCTTCATACACAGACAGGTGGAGTCGGAGAACTATCTAACTTTATCTTAGGTGTATGCTTTGTATTACCAGCAGGACTTATTTATAAGAGAAAGAAAACACAGAAGAGTGCAATGATCGGAGCATTAGCAGGAGCAGTCCTGATGTCAGTAGTCAGTGTATTTTCAAACTACTTTGTTGTATATCCAGTATACACAAACTTCATGCCAATGCAGGCAATTATTGGAGCATATCAGGCGATCAACAAGAATGTAAAGACATTATGGGATGCATTGATCTGGTTTAATATGCCATTTACATTTATCAAAGGAATGTGCAGTGTTGTGATCACATTCTTTATCTACAAGAAGATTTCTCCAATCTTAAAGGGAACAAACAGATAAGAAGATAAGAAAAAGGTGTCGGAATAAGAATTCCGGCACCTTTTGCGTACACAGAGTTAAAAATTAATCTTCTAATTTCTTAGCTGCTTTTTCCATAAAAGGTTCACTGGCAACGATGAATCTTTCGTGAGTACCGATTCCAACACGTCCTTTGTTATCAGTTACTTCTACATGGAATACCAGACGTTTGCGGTCGATCTCTGTTAAGGAACAATGACATTTGATCGTTCCACCAACTGGTGTTGCGGAAACATGCGCAATGTTTAAATTTGTTCCAACAGTAGTCTGTCCTTCATCAAGTTTTCCAGCTAGTAGATTAACTGCAGACTGCTCGATCAAAGAGATCATGGCAGGTGTGGCATAAACAGGAAGGCTTCCGCTTCCCCATTTCTCAGCAGTGTTTTCTGGAACTACTTCTTCTGTTAATTCGATTTCGTCTCCAACATGAATGTTCATAATTTTCTCTCCTAAAATTTTAGTTTATATGTATATCTTTAGTATAGCAAAGTTCGTTAAAAATTCCATAGTTTTTTCACATTTTTACAAAAAATTGCACAAGGAAGAAAGACTGGACTCGATTTAAAAAATAAGGTATGCTATTGGTAAATTGGAGGTGCTTGGTTTGAAATTATATTTGATCAGACATGGAGAAACAGATTGGAACAAGGAATTTAAGATTCAGGGAAGTTCAGACATCGAATTGAATGAATATGGAAGAGAATTGGCATTTATTACGCGAGAAGGTCTTAGACATATTCCATTTGATATCGCATATACCAGTCCGTTGAAACGTGCGAAGGAAACAGCAGAGATTATTCTTGGAGGCAGGAATATTCCGCTATATGAAGATAAACGGGTCCAAGAAGCGTGTTTTGGATCGTTTGAGGGTGCAACATTAAAGGAATTGAGAGAAAGACAGGATCCATTTCTCAAATTCTTTGATGCGCCAGAAGAATTTAAAAAAATTGAAGGATGTGAGACACACGAAGAGGTAATTGCAAGATCATCTGATTTTTTCAATGATATGATCTTGCCAAATGAGAAAAAATATCAACATATAGCAGTATTTTCTCATGGAGCATGGATCCACAGCTTACTTACATATATTTATCAGAGAGAGATTAAGGAATACTGGCATGCGCCAAGACAGGAAAACTGTGGTGTGACAACGATCCAGATTGAAGATGGTGTCTGCCATGTATTAAAGGAATCAGAGATTTTCTACAATAAAGATGGAGAATGATATATGACAAAAAGACAATTTATGGAGGAATTAAGAGCTTCCTTAGAGGGAATGGTATCACAGGCAGTGATTCAGGAGAACATGAATTACTATGAGGATTATATCAATGAGCAGATCCGAAATGGAAAGAATGAACAGGATGTGTTCAATGAATTAGGAAGTCCGAGACTGATCGCCAGATCGATCATTGATGCCAAAGGTGAGGATGATGACTATGTACAGACAGAGTATTACGAAGAGGACCAGGATGAAGGAACACCAGAAGATATGTTTGGTGGTAACACACATATTTTTACGATGAATTCTACAAAGTTCAAACTTGGATGTCTACTGTCAGTAATCATATTTATTTTTATCATTTATTTACTATTTCATGTATTTAGTGCAATGATGGTTGTGTTAGGCCCCGTGATCATTATCGGTGTGATCGTAGCTTTGATCATGAAGATTACAGGAAGGTAAGGAAACAAAGAAAGGAATCAATATGGATATAAATGAAGAAGCATATGCGATACAGGAAGAAGTGGTCGAATTTCGAAGAGCACTGCACCGTTGTCCTGAGATAGCATTTCATGAAACGATGACGATGGAATATATCAGAGAACATCTGGAAGAATGGGAGATTTCTTATAAGATTTTTGATCCATCAGGAATCATTGCAGTTGTTGGCAATGGCAAGAAAGAAACGATCGCATTAAGGGCAGACATGGACGCACTGGAAGTACAGGAAGAGACAGGACTTGATTTTGCATCTTTGAATCACGGATGTATGCATGCATGTGGACATGATGGACACACAGCAATCTTACTTGCAACAGCAAAGATATTGAAGAAACATGAATCAGAACTTGATCGCAGAGTATATCTTGTATTTCAGCCTGCGGAAGAAACCGCAGAAGGAGCCAGATTCATGTTGAAGACAGGAGTTTTGGACAGTGTGAAACGCATTTATGGAGTCCATATTTTTAACGGTATACCGTCTGGCAAGATTTCACTGGAAGCAGGCCCAAGAATGGCAGCGACAAACTGGCTGGCAGTTCATTTATACGGAAGATCAGGACATGCAGGGAAACCACATGAAGGGATTGATACTGCAGTGGCAGTATCTTCCATGGTTATGAATTTTCAGAGCATCATCAGCAGGAATTTAAATCCATTAGATCCAGCAGTTTTAACGATCGGAAAGGTCGAAGCCGGGACAGCGAGAAATGTGATCGCAGGGGAAGCAAAGATCGAAGGGACTGCAAGAACATTTTCCAGACAAGCTCAGGAGATGATCGAGCGCAGAGTCAAAGAGATCGCGAAAGCCCATGAACAGATGTATGGAGTAGATGTTTCGGTTGATTTTCAACAATCAAGCCATGGGGCACTGATCAATGATCCGGGTGTTGTAGAAGATGTCATGGAGAAAGCAGGGGAAGTCTTTGATCCGTCAGAGTTTACCCATGTTGAAGCAATGATGTTAGGAGAAGATTTTGCAAATTATCTGGAAGAAATGGATGGATGTTTTGCATTTATCGGTGGCGGCGATCACCCTGCAAACCATCATGGAAAGTTTGATTTTGATGAAAAAGCATTGATCAGTGGTGTCCGTCTCATGCTGACATTTGTAATTGTATAAGATATAGTTCATGAAAATCAGTTGTAGACAGGAACAACATATGATATAATCAAAAACCAACAGAAACACGTATATTTAATAGAAGAAAAGGTAGGGAAATATGAATTTAGTATACCACAGTACAAGAAATAGTGAAGAAACAGCAACCGCCTCTGAAGCTATTTTAAAAGGATTAACAAGCGATGGAGGATTATTTGTACCAGACAGCATTCCAAAATTAAATGTATCGTTGGAAGATCTGACAAAGATGTCCTATCAGGAAATTGCTTATGCAGTCATGAAAGAATTCCTTACAGATTTTACAGAAGAAGAATTAAAGACATGCATTAATAATGCATATGACAGTAAATTCGATACAGAAGAGATCGCAGTGACAAAGAAAGTAGATGGAGCATATTATCTGGAATTATTCCATGGAGCAACCATTGCATTTAAAGATATGGCATTATCTATTCTGCCACATTTACTTGTAACATCAGCAAGAAAGAATAATGTAAAGAATGAGATCGTGATCTTAACAGCAACATCCGGAGACACAGGAAAAGCGGCTTTAGCAGGATTTGCAGATGTACCGGGAACAAAGATCATCGTATTCTATCCAAAGTCTGGAGTCAGCCCAATTCAGGAAAAACAGATGGTAACACAGAAGGGTGACAATACATATGTGATTGGAATCAAAGGAAACTTTGATGATGCTCAGACAGGTGTTAAGAAGATGTTCTCTAACAAAGAGTTAGCGAAAGTGATGAATGATAACGGATTCCAGTTCTCATCTGCAAACTCAATCAACATCGGACGTTTAGTGCCACAGGTTGTATATTATGTAAAGGCTTATGCTGATTTATTAAAACAGGGTGCATTAAAGGCCGGAGAACCTATGAATGTAGTCGTTCCAACAGGAAACTTTGGTAATATTTTAGCTTCTTATTATGCAAAACAGATGGGTATTCCAATCGGCAAATTTGTCTGCGCATCTAATAAGAATAAAGTATTATTTGATTTCTTTGAGACAGGAAAATACGATCGTAACAGAGAATTCTATGTTACAACATCTCCATCTATGGATATTCTGATCTCAAGTAACTTAGAGCGTATGATCTATAGAATTGCAGGAAATGATGCAAAACAGTGTGCCAAATTTATGGCAGCATTGACAAAAGACGGTGAATATGTGATCACAGATGCCATGAAAGCAGAATTATCTGAGTTCTTTGGAGCTTTCGGAAGTGAAGAAGAAACAGCAGTGAAGATCAAAGAAGTCTATGACAAAGAAGGATATGTGATGGATACACATACAGCAGTCGCAGCAGTTGCATATGATAAATACAAAGCAGCGACAGGAGATGACAAGACTCCAACAGTGATCGCTTCTACAGCAAGTCCATACAAATTCACAAGAAGTGTTATGGATGCGATCAATCCAGCATACGATGCAGAAGATGACTTTGAATTAGTTGATGAACTTAACAAAGTATCTAAGACAGCAATTCCAAAAGCGATCGAAGAGATCAGAACTGCACCAGTTCTTCATGATACGGTATGTGAGACAGCAGCAATGGAAGACGAAGTGAAGAAGATTCTTGGAATCTAATGAATCATAAAAAAGCAACCCATGGAAGAAAATGGGTTGCTTTTTTTATGCGAAAATGTTATGATGAACCAAGATAGGGAATAAATGGAAGAGAATACAATATCATATAATTCTAAAACATATCAACAAGATAAATCTAAGATGAGATCGATCAGATCTGACAAATCCATTCACGACATATGATGATCGAATGATGATGAATCCAAGGGAAGCTGACAATTGAATAAGACCATTTTCCGGCACAGTCCGGGAGGACATATTCCGCCATGATCTGCGGGCAATGAATTTTATGCCATGAACAATAGGATGGAGGTTCTTTTATGATACCACGAAGAGCACAGGGAGCGAACAAGGATATGATAATGAGACTTCTGCATGGTCATGGAGGTGAGTGCAGCCTGTCATAAGAATGAGGGGAGCCGGGAGGCTATGAGACATTTTGTCTGTTGGAGAATGAGGGAAATATAAAGATATGACAAGGAGGAGAGTACATTATGAAGAAAAAGAGACAATGGTTCATGTGCCTTGGGATGATCGGAGTTTTTACGGCATCCGTAATCTTATCTGTGTTTGGACAGCGAAAGGTGAAAGCACAGTTAAATACTGAGAATGCGGGGAAGATCACAAGCAGCTGGGCAGATGAGAAACATATTTTCTCATCATTTGACGATGAAAAAGCACTTTCAGTAGATGCATCCTACGGTTTTAAGATGCATGCAACAGATCAGACGAAGACGATCATAGAAGCAGGAAAGAAAGCAGCAAAATTACCAGAGATCGAGATGCCGGATTTTCTTAAAAAGTATACATGGTTTCAGACTTCACAAAATACCGCAGGGAATATTAAGATCCGAAAAACAAATATGGAGATCTATCAATGCAAAGCCGATGGAAGTAATGGCCATTGGGAAAAATTAGATTTGGTCATGACGGTTACTGGAATCGAAAAGTATAAGAATCAAGACGGTTATGTGGCGATTGGAAGCGGCATCAATGGATGTGCTTATGTTGGAATCGAAGAGATGACATTAAAAAGTGATTTTTATAAAGCAGGAACGAATACACCAGTAACGATCAAAAGTAATATGACGTTAAAGGATATTGATACATATCAGTATATCGGGATCAAAGCAAACAAGATTCACGGAGAATATGTATCAAAGAATACAAAATTAAGTTGTAAAAGATCAGGGGAAACTAGTATTTATTATGCGGATTTCCCAGACAATTACAGTAGTGAAGATTTTACTTGTGTAGGATTTACATTTGCATCAGATTCTTTTGAATATACATTCGGAAGGAGTCTTGAAAAAGCACCAACAAAAGAGGAGCAATATGTAGGATATGGACAGAATATGATCCGCTTTGATCCAGTTGATCCAACCAAAGAGGTGATCGGAGAAGATGGGATCAAGACAGAATATCGAAGTGTGGAAGATCTGACAAGATCATGGGATTATGAAGTCAGTCAGGTCATCGCAGGAGAAATTCCAAAGGCACATTATTTTGATAAGTTTGCATTTGAAGATCAGATCGAATCCTGTTTAAAGATTTTGGATATCAAGGTTTACGGAGATGATGAGGATGTAAGCAGTCAGTTTGATATTTCACAAAACGGCAATCTTGTAAGAGCAGAACTTAAGAATCCGAAAGATGCCGAATTTTATAAAAAATCTGTTTATAAATTAAAGATCAAAGTAAAGATGAATATTCCGGAGAATGCATCCAAAGAACAGTTAGATCAATTGCATAAGATATGGAAAGAACATGGGCATTATAATACAAAGGAAACGATGATCACAGAAAAAAATACAGCGAAAACGATCATAAATGATAAGATAGGAATGACCAATGAGGTTCGTGTAGATATCGAGCTGCCAAAAGAAAATGGAGATACGCCGGGTCTTTTGATCAGGAAAGAGACAAAACAATATGAATATCAGGCAAAAGACGAGATCACCTATAAGGTAACAGTGAAAAATCAAAACGAAAAAGCAAAGACAGCTTATTTTACGATTCAGGATACATCCTTTGCAAGTGTGATGGATATGAAGTTACAGGATATAAAAATCAATGGTCTTGATAAGAAGGATTATATATTACAGACAGAAAATAATGGATTTATTTTGAAGTCAAAAGGTGATTATGCCCTTCCATATGGACAGACGATCGAGATTACATATACAGTAAAAAGTGGAGTCCTTACAAATGGAAAAGTGATCGATAATACTGTATCTGCATGGGCAGCAGGAATTCCAGAAACAAAGGCATCAAGGCAGGTGTATATCAACTCGCCAAAAAATAATGTGATAAAATCAGCTCCAGTACAGCTTTATAAAAAAGGAGATCATGTAACTTATCAGGCAGTGATCACCAATCCAAATCCGGGAACTTTTATGAGAAATTTGGAGATTCAGGATGAACTTCAGGCAGAAGGGATCAAGATCATACCAGGAACCGTAGCGGTTATATCTGGTGGGAAAAACATTGCATCTGAGTGTAAGATCACATTTGATCCAAGTGGAAGAAGTTATGAGATCATAACACCACTTGCACTGAAAAATGGTACGATTCCAGCAATGGGTTCGGAAGAAGGAAAGAAAACAGGATCTTATGAAAATCTTCGCATGACGGATAAGATAGAGATCACTTATCAGGCAGTGATCGAAGAAGATGGACTCGAAGGACAGGAAGTAAAGAATATCATGTACGCTGCTGCGACAAAAAACAGCAATGGAGATCTGATCCGGGAAGATAAAGAGATTCCGTCAGGAAGCGGGATGGCAGATGAGACGATCAAGGTGAAAGCACCAAAACTGCAAATCACAAAACAATCGGATAAAAAGGTTTATGCAGTAGGAGAAACTGGATATTATAAACTTCATATCACACAAGGAAAAGAAGGCATGACAGCACAGAATGTAAAAGTAGTGGATGAGTTCGAAAAAGAAGGTATGAAAGTTCAGAAGATCGAAGTAAAACTTAATGAAAAAGATATTACATCGGATTGCAAGATTGATGCGAAAGACCATCAGTTTACGATTGAAACAGGAAAAGATCTTGGTGAAAATGATGTGATGACGGTAGCTTATCAGGTTGTATTTGAAAAGAGGATTGAAGGAGCCGTGAAGAATACAGCAGTTGCAGGAAGTGATAATACAGAAGATGATCAGGATGAAAATACAGTCGTTGTAAAACCACCTGTGCTAAAGATTGAAAAAAGTACTGCACATAAGTCTTACAAAGAAGGACAAAGCGGAGAATACAAGATCCGTGTGACACAGAGAAATGAGAATATGACAGCACATCAGGTAGTCGTAGAAGATCATTTTGAACAAGAAGGAATGGAGATTTCACAGATCCGTGTAAAATACAATGGGGAAGATATCACCAAGCAATGTGAGATCATAATAGATGAGAATCTTAGAAAATTTAAGATCATCACAGGAAAAGATGTCAGTGACAAAGATGAACTTCTGGTAATATATCAGACAGCATTTAAGAAGATGGTCACAGGAGATATCAAAAACATTGCGGAAAGCTATAGTGATGATGCGGATAAAGTCAGAGATGATCAAGTGGTAGTAATGGAAGCTGTACAGCCAGCATTGATGATCACCAAGAAGGTTGATAAAACAACATATAAAGTTGGTGATATCTGCGAGTATCAGCTGGTTGTTACGCAGACGATCAAAGATGCGATCGCAAAAAATATTGTGATCGAAGATAAGCTTTCAAGAAATGGAGCTAAGGTGATCAAGAACAGCATTAAGATTTATGCACCAGATGGGTCAGATATTACCAGACAGTGCACGATCACTGCAGGAGAAAATAAGTATGTCATTGAGACAGGAAAGAATTTATCTTATGATGAATCCATAAAAGTATCGTATCAGGTAAAACTAAAAGAAGCATCACTTTCTGGAAAGAGATTAAAAAATACAGCGACAGGAAAAGCAGATTTTGTCAAACCAGTTAGTGCAGTACGTTTAGTGAAGATCAAAAAAGAATCGAAATCAACAGTGACAACGGGAAATAAAGCAGATCGATCCAATACTTCTGAATATAAAAGATCACCAGGAACAAGGGATGCAGCGAGCACACCAAAAACAGGAGATTCCTTCGATGAGAAATGGATTTTTGCATTGTTGGCAGCATCTTTAGGTGGAAGTTTTATATATTGGAAAAAGAAGAAAAAACACTAGTAATTCTAGGGACAAAGCCTTTACGAAACACTGAGGATAAGGTACAATGAAAGAAAAATGTTGGGAGTGACGTATATGGCAAAAGATTTTTTCGGACGTCTGGAAGAAACGATTCAGACCACAGGGAAAGCAGCGGCGCAGAAAGCTAAAGAAGTCGCAGATTCCGCAAAAAGACACAATGATCTAAGAGTCGCCAAGAGAGATTTAAATGATCTGTACCGTCAGGTGGGAGAGAAGTATTTTGAAGAACATATGGATTACCCACAGGCAGAGTATATTGACCTGTTTAATCTGATCGAGAAGCTTCGTGGAGATATCGAAATCCTGAAGCAGGAGATTGACGGAGAAGACGACGAAGCGGCGGAAGAAGATATCGAAGATATCGAGGAATAAACTATTAACAAACACAACAAAACAGTGAAAGAAGCTTGTAAAGATTTATCTTTATGAGCTTTTTTTCATTTAGGAGGAATTTATGATAGATACAATTGGAATGACAGATATTGGGAATGGGAGACCATCCAATCAGGATGCTTATCTATTGCGTCAGAAGGAAAAGAACGGAAAGCTTTATCTGCTCGCAGTCGTCTGTGACGGCATGGGAGGTTTGAAAAAAGGAGAGATTGCCAGTCATTATATCGTGGAAGTATTAAAACAATGGTTTGACGAAACGTTGTTTGATGGATTAGAAACTATGGGAATTGATATGATCGAGCAGAATCTGATCGATCTGATCCGCAGGATCAACCAGAATCTTTTGTTAATGAGTCGTCGGATGGAAGAAACAAAATCCATGGGAAGCACATTAACCTTATTGTTTGTTGAAGAACATGAATTTTTTGTCTTAAATGTCGGTGATTCGAGAACTTACTGGTTTGACAGGGACCGTAAATTTGTAACGACAGATCACACTCTGGCAGAGTTGGAACTGCGTGCTGGACATCTCACAAAAGAACAGGCAAAAAAAGATCCGAGAAGACATATTTTGATTCAGTGTGTAGGTGTGACAAAAGATATCCGGATTGACTGTTACAAAGGCAGATTAAATCCAGGAATGGAGTTTTTATTATGTACCGATGGCTTTTATGGGCTGCTTGAGGAAGAAGAAATCTATCAGGTAGAGGCATCAAAAGAACAGATCAAAGAATGGGTGCAGAAATGTTTTCAGAAAGTAAAAAGAAGAGGAGAATTAGACAATCTGTCCTGTGTGATCGTCAAAGTTCCGAACAAGAAATAGGAAAGATTTATCACCAACGTTATCAAGTCCGAAAAATACTTGGAGAAGGCGGAATGGGTAAAGTTTTTCTTGCACTGGATCAAAAGACCGGAAAAGAGGTTGCTGTGAAGATTGTAAAGGATCAAAAACAGTGGGACAGGGAGAGGGTGATCTTGCAAAAATTAAAACATACCAAAGGTGTGCCGGAATTATTTTTTGCAGGAAAGGAAAAGGAACTTTTTCTGGTGATGGAATATATTCTTGGAAATTCGTTGAAAGGATATGGCAGAGTCTGTGGAAAACTTTACAAAAAGAAAAGTTTATTGTGGATGATCAAGATCTGCAAAGTGCTGAATAAGATTCATGAACAAGGAATCATTCATATGGACCTGAAACCGGAAAATATCATGCTTGATCGATCTGGAAATATATATTTGATCGATTTTGGGGCGGCATTGTTTGCGGGAGAAAAATTAAGTGGATATGGAACCAAAAACTATGCATCAAAAAAACAGGCAAAGACAGAAGAAAGAGCAGACGTTTATTTTGATATATATAGTTTAGGAAAAACAATGGAATCTTTATTGAAAGCAACAGATGCTGTTCAAAAGATCATAGAAAAATGCCTGATCGATGACGATGTAAAAAGATATCACAACACAAGGCAGATTCAGGCAGATTTTGAGAGAATCTTGAGAATCTGTCGTATGAAGAAAGGGTTCATGGTGGTGATTGCTGTTTTTTGTATCCAGAATCTTTGGAATCAGATACAGAGGGAAGAGCAAAGAGAGAAAGAAGTCATTGTACAGAAAAAGTCTCAAAGGGAGATAAAAAAGGCAATGGCTTATTTTTATGGAACGGATCAGATACAAAAGAATACACAATTGGCACGAGTGTATCTTGAAAGATGCAGAGGGACGAAAAAGAATGTGTCATCGTATTTGGTGCTTTTAGATGTTTTAGATGGCAGGAGAAATGATATAAGTGCGGAAAAACTTATGAAGATCGTACAGGATTGTCAGACCGATGTGCATGATTTCTGGTCGGCATATTTTTATCTTCATTTTTATACAGTAAATACAGCAAAACTGTCAGAGAATGTATGGAAAGAAGCGGAAAAAATGTTAGAACAGATACAAAAATATCCACAAAAGGAAGAATATCAGAAATTAGTGGAAGCAGACCGGATCGATCTATATGAAAGAGAAGCAGAAAAAGGAGATGATAGAAAGTTTTTAGAGGAAACAGACCGGGTTTTCAAAGAAAATTTTAAAGGAGATCCTGCATGGAAATTGTATGAAAGAAAGCTTGTTTATCTGGAATTAAAACAGCTAGATATCAGCAGGGAGTTTGAACAATTTCTAAAGAAATATCCAAAAGTTATGGATGCCTATGTGGAGTATAGTATTTATTTATGCAGGAACAATAAAATGACACAGGCACAAAGGGTCTATAGGGAAGGTAGAAAACAGACAGGAATGACAAGCAAAAGAGCAGAGGAATTGAGGAGGAAACTTGGGTTATGATCAGAAAATATAAGATATATATCATCATGGGAATCACAGTACTTCTTCTTTTTATGGTTTTACCGGTCAATACGAAGGGAGATTGGGAAATTCCTTGGGACATTACTCTGGAAGGAGAAGGAAATGATCCGGCATTTCGAAGCAGTACAGTGATGGAAATATTTCTGAAAAATGGGACAGCACCAAAGGATATTACAATTTTCGTAAATCAACAGAAAATAAATCCGATCTGGGATTACGAACAAAGTACACAGATCATTTTTCAGGAAGAAGGGATTTATAAGGTTCATATTGTTCATAAAAACGGATATGAAGAAATAAGGCAGGTCACAGTCGAATTAACTAATCCAACAACAGCTAAGATTACAGCGGGAGCGTATACTCCAGGAGCATGGAGCAAAAAGAATGTGGTATTGGAAGCTTATGGAGCCAAAGCAGTTTCTGATATTCAATTTTATGAATATAAAATAGGACAAGATGAATGGAAGCAGATGAAAAATAACAAGTTAGAGATCAGCAAAGATTTTGATGACCTTGTTTATATCAGGGCACTTTCGAAGGCTGGAAGAGAGGGAGTGATCAGTCAGATTCCAGTGAGAGTATGGAAACAAAAACCAGAACTTGCAAAGATCAAATGTGATCAGGAACCTATTGGTGGATGGTATTCGAAAATTCCTGTTTTCTCATATGATCTGAAGGAAAAAGAAGGACCACAGGTGCATCTTTATGCACAGCTTACAGATTTGAAGACAAAAGAGATGCTAACAGGAATTGATCAGATTCCTAGAATTAGGAAGGATGGAAGATATCAGCTTGACATCTATACGAAAGATGAATCTGGAAATCGATCAGAACAACTCTACCAAACGACTTGTTTTGTAGATACAGATAATCCGGAGATTTTTGTCCGGTATCAAAATCAAAAATCAGCAATTTTAAAATACCAGAAAGCTCAGATCATAGTGAAGGATGAAAATCTGAAAAATGGAAATATGATCTTAAGAACATCGGGGAAACAGGTAAAACCATGGAAGTTGGAAGGGGATCATTATGAAACAGAAGTAATATTTTCAAAGGATGGAAAACAGACATTGTCTGTTCAAGCAGAAGATCAGGCAGGAAATAAGATGATCATACAGGAAAAGTCATTTATCATTGATACACAAAAACCAAGGATTAAAATTCAAGGAATTGACAATGGAAGATCATATTCAAATCCTGTAAAAATTCAAGTAGATGTGAAAGATCAAAATCTGAATCCAGATAAGACATATATTTATCTTAATGGAAAGAAGATGAATTCCGTCATGATCAAAAAGGATGGATATTATACCATTGATGTGAAAACTGAAGATCTTGCAGGAAATCAAAATAGGTGCAGCAGAAAATTTACTGTCAATCAAAAAGGCATACAGATTCATTTTTTGCAGGAGGATTTAAAGGAAAAACAGATATCAACAAAAAATCTGAAGCCAGGATTTCGCATTGAAAGTCTGGAACCAGTTCAGGTAATGGAATTTCTTGTGAATGGGCAAAAAAAGGGATATCAATGGAAAGAAGATAAAGTTTATATAAAAGATCCTATCACAGAAAATGGGAAATACAGTGTCAGTCTGCATGTAAAAGACAGTGCTGGAAATGAAAAAACAAGTGAAGAAATACAGTTTTTTTATGACACACAAAAACCGGTGATCAAAATAGAAGGGCTTGATCAGAAATCTGAATGTGAATATGGAAAACAGATCAGCATCCTTCTGGAAAATAAAACAGATCAGTGGGAGAAGGTTATTTTGGATGGGAAAGAACAAAAACTGGAACATCATAAGATCACATGGAAAGAATTGGATCCTGGAAAGCATGTTCTTCATCTGAAAGCAATGGATCAGGCAGGAAATAAAACTGATCAAAAGATCGCATTTAAGATTACAAAAGTCCTTCCAAAAGCAGTGAAACAAATTGTGACAAAACAAGATAAAATACCATCAAAAGAAGACGCAAAAAAACAAAAACATCCCAATTTATGGCTTTTATTTCTTACAGGAACAAGCATTTTTGTATCTGTAAAAATGTTTTGTAGTTATAGGAAATCCAGGCATTCTTGAATCTTTTTCATTCTATGTTATAATAAAGGTTACGTATATAATTCAATCAAATGGAGGAATGGATATTATGGCAGAAGAAGTAAAAGAAACAAGAGAAGATTTCGAAGCACAGTTAGAAGAATCTTTAAATAAAGCATCAACAAATGAAGATGTAGTATGGAACCGTTTAGAGCAGATGAAAGAAGATGGGGATGTTCTGGCATTGACAGTTGGCGGTGTTGTAAATGGTGGAGTTATCGTTTATGTCGAAGGAATCCGTGGATTTATTCCAGCATCTTTATTATCAACAAAATATGTAGAAGATCTGAACGTATGGCTACAGAAAGATGTGGAAGCAAAGATCATCACAGTAGAACCAGAAGAACAGAGACTTGTCTTATCTGCAAAAGCTGTTGAGAAGGAAAAGGAAAGAAAAGAACGCGAGAATAAGATCAATGAATTAAAAGTTGGTACAGTTGTAGAAGGTACAGTTGAAAATATCATGCCGTATGGAGCATTTGTTGATATCGGTGATGGAATCAGTGGATTAGTCCATATTTCACAGTTAAGCCAGAAGAGAGTAAAATCTCCAGAAGAAGTTGTGAAAGAAGGAGATGCTGTTACAGTTAAGATCATTAAAGTCGCAAATGGAAAAGTAAGTTTAAGTATCAAAGCATTAGAAGATGATAAAGAAGCAGCTAAGAAAGCAGAAGAAACTGGTGTGGAATACACAGAAGATGCGGCTGGAACAAGTCTTGGTGACTTACTTGCAAATATCAAATTATAGGAAGGAACATATATGGCAGGATCAGGTTTTGGCACAAATTTTCGAATTACAACATGGGGGGAAACTCATGGTGCAGGCGTAGGTGTCGTGGTAGATGGATGTCCGGCTGGATTACCTCTTGAGAGAGAAGATGTTCAGAAATATCTGGACCGCAGAAAACCAGGGCAGTCAAAGTATACAACACAGAGAAAAGAAGGAGATCAGGTTGAGATTCTTTCTGGTATCTTCGAAGGAAGAACAACAGGGACTCCAATCTCCATGGTTGTATATAACAAGGATCAGAGGTCTAAAGATTACAGCAATATCAAAGATATTTACCGTCCAGGACATGCAGATTTTACATTTGACATGAAATATGGATTCAGAGATTACCGCGGTGGCGGCAGATCTTCTGGACGAGAGACGATCGGACGTGTAGCAGCAGGAGCTGTAGCAGCGAAAGTTTTGAAAGAACTGGGAATTGAGATCAAAGCTTATGCAAAAGCGATCGCCGGAATTGAAGTATCTAAGGATCATTTTGACTTTGCGGAGATGAATAACAATCCATTTAACATGCCAGATAAAGAGGCAGCAAAACTTGTACAGGAGAAAGCAGACCAGATGATCAAAGAGATGGATTCCATCGGTGGTATCATTGAATGTCAGATCACAGGAATGCCAGTTGGAATCGGGGAAACCGTTTTTGATAAACTGGATGCAGAACTTTCGAAAGCCATTATGTCCATTGGATCAGTAAAAGGCTTTGAGATCGGAGATGGATTTGAGGCTGCCAACCTGCGAGGGTCAGAGAATAATGATGATTTTATCTGTGTTGATGGGAAGGTAGCAAAAGAGACAAATCATTCTGGAGGAGTTCTTGGAGGAATGAGTGATGGAAGTGCGATCGTATTCCGTGCAGCCATCAAACCGACACCATCGATCGCACAGACACAGAAGACAGTCAATCGTGATCTTGATAATGTAGAGATTGAAATTCATGGCCGTCATGATCCAATGATCGTGCCAAGAGCTGTAGTTGTGGTAGAATCAATGGCAGCTGTTACGATTCTTGATGGAGTTTTAAAGAATCTTGGTGCAACAATGGATAATATTAAGAAAATTTATGGTGAATAAGAATGTATGAATTAATCAAAAAAGACGGAAGAGCAAAAAGAGGCCGTTTAACAACGGTCCATGGTGTGATCGAAACACCAGTATTTATGAATGTCGGGACTGTGGCAGCGATTAAAGGTGCAGTCAGTACAGATGATCTCAAAGATATTGGAACACAGGTGGAGTTATCTAATACATATCATCTGCATGTAAGAACAGGAGATAAGCTGATCAAGGAATTTGGAGGACTGCATAAGTTTATGCACTGGGACCGCCCGATCCTTACAGATTCTGGCGGATTTCAGGTGTTTTCATTGGCGAAGCTTCGTAAGATCAAAGAAGAAGGCGTTTCTTTTGCTTCTCATATTGATGGAAGAAAGATTTTCATGGGACCAGAAGAAAGTATGCAGATCCAGTCAAACTTAGGATCAACGATCGCGATGGCATTTGACGAATGTCCGCCACATCCTGCAACAAGAGAGTATATGCAGAATTCTGTTGATCGTACAACAAGATGGTTGAGACGATGCAAAAAAGAGATGGACCGCTTAAATTCTCTGGAAGATACAGTCAATCCACATCAGATGTTATTTGGGATCAATCAGGGTGGAACATTTGAAGATATCCGAATCGAACACGCTAAAGAGATTTCCAAGATGGATCTAGATGGATATGCATTAGGTGGACTTGCGGTTGGAGAAACACATGAAGAGATGTACAATATCCTTGAAAAGACAGTGCCATATCTGCCAGAAGATAAACCAACTTACCTGATGGGGGTTGGAACACCGGTGAATATTTTAGAAGCAGTTGACCGTGGAGTTGATTTCTTTGATTGTGTATATCCAACAAGAAATGGCCGTCATGGACATGTATATACGAATCAGGGAAAACTTAATATGTTCAATAAAAAATACGAACTGGACCATCGTCCGATCGAAGAAGGATGCCAGTGCCCAGCCTGTAGAAGTTACAGCAGAGCCTATATCCGACATCTTTTAAAAGCAAAAGAAATGCTAGGAATGAGATTATGTGTCTTGCATAACTTGTATTTTTATAATACAATGATGAGTGAGATTCGTCAGGCAATCGAAGAAGGCAATTATAAGGAATACAAGAAACGTAAGATCGATGGCATGATGAACCAGTAATCTTATTAGAAAGATGGAGGAAGAAAATGGATCAGGTTACAATGACAATTCTGATGTTGGTTGTTTGTTTTGGATTAATGTACTTTTTAACGATCAGACCACAGAAGAAAAAAGAAGAAGAATTAAAACAGATGATGGAAACTCTGGAAGTTGGAGACAGCGTGTTGACAACAAGCGGATTTTACGGAGTTGTTGTAGATAAAGTTGATGAAACAACGATCATTGTTGAATTTGGTAACGACAAACATTGCCGTATCCCAATGGAGAAATCAGCAATCCAGGCAATGGAAAAAGCGAACGCATCATCATCTGAAGAATAAGATGAATATTTGATCAAAAGAAAAGAATCTGAGACAGAGAATAGTATCTGTATTTCAGATTCTTTTTTTGTTTCTTAATGATAATTCATCAGATCATCAATCAAATGATCTGGGACAAATAACGGTCCGCGTCCGGTTCCGATTTCAATATCTGGTTTATTCGTTCCATGGAAGTCTGATCCTCCAGTTGCAAGAAGATCATATTCTTTCTGCCATTGGCGAAGTTTTGTGATCTGGCCGATATGATGGGAAGAATGATAAACTTCGATTCCTGCGAGCCCTTCTTCTTTCAGATCATGAATGAGATGTTTGGTATCTTTATTTGAGAATTTATATAAAAATGGATGTGCAAGAACCGGAATTCCGCCAGCATCAAGGATTAATCTTAAGCAATCTTTTGGATCAAAAAATGGTTTTGGAACATAATATTTACACTTTTCACCAAGATATTTGGAAAAAGCCTGATCCATGGAAGAACAAATGCCTTCTGCGATCAAAGTTCTTGCAAAGTGAGCTCGTGTGATCACAGTATGAGGATCACCATTTTGCAGTTTTTCAAGCGTGATCGGATAACCGTCTTTTTGAAAGAGTTCGATCATATCAAGATTTCTCTGAAACCGTTTGTCACGGAGCATGTTCAGCGTTTGATTTAACTGCTGATCCTTATAGTTGATTCCGTATCCTAATACATGAATCTCACGATGAAGTGCATCACATGAAATTTCAATTCCAGGAATGAATTTCAGATCATCTGGAAGATCCATGGCAAGAATTTCAGGAATTCCATCGACAGTATCATGATCTGTCAGAGAAAATCCATATAATCCTTTTGCTATCACTTTTTGAACAATCTGTTTTGGTGTAAAAGTTCCATCGGAACAAGTAGAATGTATATGAAGATCGATCATAGGAAAACTCCTTTCGTATTTTTAATGTCAGTTTATCACAAAAAGGCATAGATTCAAAATACCAGTCATAGATTAAATAGAAAAAGGAGCAATTGTTATGGACATGGGGAAAAAGGGACTCTATATGATACAAAGTCTGGTATTTGCCTACATTGCCACAGGAATTTTATTGTGTCTTCTTGCATTTATCATCTATCAAAGCAATGCAGGAATGAAGATCGCGAATCTTGGAATTACACTTACATATATTCTTGCATCTGTTTTTGCTGGCATGCTGATCGGAAGTAAGATCGGAAAAAAGAAGTTTTTATGGGGATTTGCAGCAGGAATGTTATACTTTATGATCTTGACTTTGATCTCATGGATTTTTCAAAAAAATATCGTTCTGTTTTCCACAGAAAGGATCACAGCATGTTTCTTATGTATTGCAGGAGGAACTTTAGGTGGAATGCTTGCTATTTGAAAATGAATATGATACAATATAGCAAGTTATTTTATGAGAATCAGGAGGACGATAAGATGAAACATATTAAAACTCTGACAAATAAAACATTACAGAACACAGTGAAAAAAGGTGGATGTGGTGAATGCCAGACATCTTGCCAGTCAGCATGTAAAACATCTTGTACAGTAGGTAACCAGACCTGCGAACACAGCAAATAGTCAAATCGAACAAAGACTTTGTGCTTGAGGCGTTCCTTGTGGGCCGCCTCATTTTTTCGATGAAAGAAAATAACAGATAAAGGGAGAAAGAAACAATGGTTCACCAGTATAAAAATAATGGATATAACATGGTCCTTGATGTAGCAAGTGGATCTGTCCATGTGGTTGATGACCTGACATATGAGGTGATTGCTTTATATGAGGATCATACATTAGAAGAGATCATCAAAGAATTATCATCCTGGGATGAGAAAGATGTTAAAGAATCTTATGGAGAAGTTACAGAATTAAAAGATGCAGGTGTATTATTTACAGAAGACTGTTATGAAGAATACATTTGTGGATTCAAAGACAGACCAACAGTTGTAAAGGCACTCTGTCTTCATATTGCACATGATTGTAACCTTGCCTGCCGATACTGTTTCGCAGAAGAAGGAGAATACAAGGGAAGACGTGCATTAATGAGTGCTGAAGTCGGTAAGAAAGCATTAGATTTTCTTGTAGAGAATTCAGGAAATCGTAGAAATCTGGAAGTTGATTTCTTTGGTGGAGAGCCTTTGATGAACTTTGATGTAGTGAAAGAGATCGTTGCATATGGACGTTCTTTGGAAGAAACACATGATAAGAAGTTCCGTTTTACATTGACAACAAATGGTGTATTACTAAACGATGATATCATGGAATTTGCCAATAAAGAGATGGATAACGTTGTATTAAGTGTGGATGGAAGAAAAGAAGTTCACGATTACATGAGACCATTCCGTAATGGAAAAGGAAGCTATGATTTTATTATCGACAAATTCAAGAAATTTGCAGACAGCAGAAACCAGCAGAAATATTATGTAAGAGGAACTTTTACACATCATAACTTAGATTTCTCAAAAGACGTTATGCATTTAGCAGATGCAGGATTCGAACAGATTTCTGTAGAACCTGTTGTAGCACCAGATACAGCAGATTATGCGATCACAGAAGAGGATCTTCCAATTTTGATGGATGAATATGATCTTCTTGCAAAAGAAATGATCAAAAGAGAGAAGGAAGGAAAAGGATTTACCTTCTTCCACTTTATGATCGACTTAACAGGAGGGCCATGTGTTGCAAAACGTTTATCCGGATGTGGTTCAGGAACAGAATATCTTGCAGTGACTCCATGGGGAGATTTATATCCATGCCATCAGTTTGTAGGAGAAGAAGACTTCTTAATGGGTAATGTTTACGAAGGAGTCAAGAAAGATGAGATCGTCAAAGAATTCAAGGCATGTAATGTATACTCCAAAGAAGAATGTAAAAAATGTTTTGCAAGATTCTATTGCAGTGGTGGATGCAGTGCAAACTCTTATAACTTTAACGGTACGATCGATGGAACTTATGAGATCGGATGTAAATTAGAGCGCAAGAGGGTAGAATGTGCATTAATGGTAAAGGCAGCATTGGCATTAGAAGGGGAGACGGAGAATGAAGAAGCGTAATAGCAGCGGCAAGTATATTGCAGGGCTCATTTTACTGATCGCTTTGTGTGTATTTGGAGCATTTATCACAACCAAGGGAATTACAAAGAAGAAGATCGGTCGAGCAAGCAATATCGAACTTGGATTAGACCTTGCAGGTGGAGTTAGTATTACATATGAAGTAGATGGCAAGAATGTATCTGATAGTGATATGAAAGATACTGTATACAAACTTCAGAAGCGTGTAGAAGGGTACAGTACAGAAGCAGAAGTTTATCAGGAAGGAAAAGATCGTATCAATATCGAGATTCCTGGAGTAACAGATGCAAACAAGATTTTAGATGAGCTTGGTAAACCAGGAACACTTTCTTTTGCAGTTCAGAAACAGGTAAAAGTAAAGAAGAATGGAAAAACAACGACTCAGACAACATTAGATACTGTACTGACAGGTCAAAATGTTAAGAAAGCCAAAGCTGTAACTAATCAGAATCAGACAACTGGTAAGAAAGAATATTTAGTTGCACTTGAATTTGATGCTAAGGGAACAAAGGCATTTGCGAAAGCTACAAAAGCCAATATTGGAAAACCAATTTATATTATCTATGATAATCAGGTGATCAGTGCCCCAAATGTACAGGAAGCGATCACAAAAGGAGAATGTACGATCGATGGTATGGAAAGTTATGAAGCAGCAGAGAATTTAGCTTCATCAATTCGAATCGGTTCCTTACCAGTGAAATTAAACGAATTACGCTCTAACGTAGTATCTGCGAAATTAGGAGTGAATGCGATCCAGACAACGGTCAAAGCAGGAGTCATCGGATTTGTACTGGTATGCTTGATCATGATCGTATTTTATGCAGTGCCTGGTGTGATTGCGTGTGTGGCACTTGCGATCTATATGCTGATGATGTTATTAGCACTGAATGGATTTAATGCGACACTGACATTGCCGGGACTTGCAGGTATCATCCTCGGTATCGGTATGGCAGTTGATGCAAACGTTATCATTTATGCCAGAATTCAGGAAGAGATCGGGGCAGGAAAGAGTACAGGAGCAGCGATCAAATCTGGATTCGGAAAGGCAGCATCAGCGATCATCGATGGTAACGTTACAACATTGATCGCAGTATTAGTTTTATGGTTTAAAGGATCAGGAACGGTCAAAGGATTTGCTCAGACACTTGGAATGAGTGTATTGATCTCTATGTTTACAGCACTTGTGATCAGCCGATTCCTTGTATATGCGGCATATCATTTTGGACTTCGCGACAAGAAATGGTATGGAAAACCAAGAACGATCAAAACAAGAGATTTTGTCCGTACAGGTAAGAAATACGTTGCAGTTGCAGGTGTGATCATTTTGATTGGACTTGCTGCACTTCCAATGAATCGAAGCAAGATTGGATCAATCTTGAATTATGATCTGGAATTCTCAGGTGGTACAGCATCTACGATCACATTCAAGGATGACCAGAAAGTCAATGATTCTCTGGAAAAACAGGTTGTGAAAGCTTACGAGAAAGTCAGCAAGTCAACCTCTGTTCAGAGTCAGAAAGTAAAAGCAAACAATCAGATGGTTGTAAAAAGTGTAGAATTGAATCTGAGCCAGAGAAAACAGATTGAAAATACATTAAAGAAAGATTATAAAGTAAAATCTGTAACAACAGAGAATATCAGTTCAACGATCAGTAATGAAATGCAGAGAGATGCATTTATTTCCGTTGTGATCTCAGCGATCTGTATGCTGATCTACATTGCGATCCGATTCAAAGACGTGAAGTTTGGATCCAGTGCGATCATCGCATTGATCAATGACGTATTGGTCGTATTTGCAGCATATTCTGTTGGAAGATTATCTGTTGGTGGAACATTTATCGCATGTATGTTAACAATCATTGGATATTCTATCAACTCAACGATCGTTATCTTTGACCGTATCCGTGAGAATCTGAAACTTCAGACGATCCGGACAAGAGATGATATCAAAGCACTTGTAAATCAGAGTATTTCAAGTACATTGGTTCGTACGATCAATACAAGTTTGACAACATTTGTTATGGTGTTAGCGTTATTCATCTGCGGAGTATCTTCCCTAAGAGAATTTGCATTAGCATTGATGGTTGGTGTCATCGGAGGAGCATTCTCTTCTGTATTCTTAACTGGACCACTTTGGTATATGATGAAGACGCGAATTGGATCAGATGTGATCAAAGAAAATCAGGCAGCCAGTCAAGCACAGCCAGAGAAGATCACAGCAAATCCAAACCGCAAGAAAAAGAAGAAAAAGAAAAGAAAATAAAACATTCAAAAAGAGTATTCAGTAAATACTGGATGCTCTTTTTTATGAAAAATGGAGTAAGATGATGGAACAGTGGTATCTGTATAAGAAAAGGGCTGATTTTAATCAGATTGGAGAAAAATTTAACATAGATCCAGTGATCGCACGGCTGATCCGCAACAGGGATGTGGTTGGGGATGAACAAATACAGCAGTATCTGTATGGAGAACTTTCAGATATTTCAGATCCTTTTTTGATGAAAGGTGTCAAAGAAGGAGTTGAGATTTTGAAGCAAAAGGTACAAGAAGGGAAAACGATCCGTATTATTTCAGATTATGATGTAGATGGAGTTGTCTCAAATTATATTTTGTGGAAAGCGATTCATGATCTTGGTGGAAAGATTGATTTTCAGATTCCAGACCGCATGAAAGACGGCTATGGAATTAATGAAAATATCATTGAAAAAGCAGTGGAAGACCAGATTGATACGATCCTTACCTGTGATAATGGGATTGCAGCAGCAGATGCAGTTGCATACGGCAAAGAACATGGACTGACAATGATCATTACGGATCATCATGATGTGCCATTTGATACCGATGAAGCAGGAATGAGAAAAGAGGTTCTTCCACCAGCAGATGTAGTGATCAATCCAAAGCAAGAAGCATGCAATTATCCGTATCCGTTACTTTGTGGAGCAGGAGTGGCTTTTCAGTTTATGAGGGCATTTTATCAGGCAATGGAAGAAGATGAAAGCCAATTGGAAGAGTTGTTATCCATGCTTGCGATCGCGACTGTTTGTGATGTGGTAGATCTGACAGGAGAAAACAGAATCTTTGTCAAAGAAGGATTACGCCGAATCAAAGATACACAAAATATCGGGTTGAAAGCATTGCTGAATGTGCATGATCTGATGGATAAACAGATACAGTCTTATGCACTAGGATTTATTGTTGGACCATGTATCAATGCGAGCGGACGTTTGGAATCTGCCGAAAAAGCATTGAATCTATTTCTGGAAGAAGATGAAGAGAAGGCAAAACAGACAGCAGAAGAATTAAAAGAACTAAATGATCTTCGGAAAACCATGACAGAAAATGGTGTAAAAGAGGCACTGGGACAGGCGTTCGAACATGAAGCAAAAGGAGATAAAGTGCTTGTATTATATCTTCCAGAATGTCATGAAAGTATTGCAGGTATCATAGCAGGAAGGATCAAGGACCGCTTAAATCATCCAGTATTTGTCTTAACAGATGCAAAAGAAGGAATCAAAGGTTCTGGACGTTCCATCGAAGGATATTCCATGTTTGAAGAGATGATGAAAGTCAAAGAGGTGTTCACAAAGTTTGGGGGACATCCAATGGCAGCAGGATGTTCTTTGGAAAAAGAAAAATTACAGGAATTCCGCAAAAAGATCAACGAGAACTGTACCCTTGAGAAAAAAGATTTTGCAAAGAAAGTACAGATTGATATTGATATGCCAGTTGATTATATTACCATGGATCTGATCCATCAGTTATCTGTTTTAGAGCCATTTGGAAAAGAAAATAAAAAACCATTATTTGCGCACAGAAAGTTAAAAGTGGAACGTGTGAATGTTTTTGGAAAAAATAAAAATGTGATAAAATTAGCATTAAAGAGTAGTCAGGGAACTAGGATTGATGGCATGATTTTTGAGGATGAAAATGAATTTCGAGAGAAAATGGGAACAGCAAAGTATATCACATGTACATATTATCCAGTGATCAATGAGTATCAGGGATATAAAAGTCTTCAGATCAACATTCAAAATTATTTTTTTGTGGAGGAGTAGCATGAGTAAGATAAAATTAGTAGCAATGGATCTAGATAATACACTCTTAGACAGCGAGAAACAGATTTCAAAACACACAGAAGAAGTTCTAAAAGAAGCGATCAGAAGGGGTGTTTATATAGTTCCAGCAACAGGACGTATTTTTAAAGCGATTCCAGAATTTTTAAGAGATATTCCAGGCGTTCGATATGCAGTTTGCTGTAACGGGGCAACTGTTTATGATCAGAAAGAAGATAAGATCATATATACAAATCATCTACCAAAAGAAACGGTATTTTCGTTGTTTGATATTTTGGAAAAATATCATTGTACACGTGATATTTATCAGAATGGGCAAGGGTATATGGAACGATGCTATTTTGACCATCTTGCAGAGTATGGTGTATCAGATCATGTATTAAAACTTGTGAGAGATACAAGACTGCCACTGGATGATCTGCGAAAGTACATTGAAGAGCATCCGTTGGGAATTGAGAAGATCAATGTATTTTTTGATGATATGGAAGAGCGGGAAACTGCAAGACAAGAATTAATCGAGAAAAATATTGCGAGTGTATCAAGTTCTCTGGGAAATAACATCGAAATAAATCAGATTGGATGTGATAAAGGAGATGGACTTTTACATCTGGCAGAGCAAATTGGACTATCTATGGATGAAGTGATGGCATGTGGAGATGCAGGAAATGATACTATGATGATCAAAGCTGTAGGAATCGGTGTTGTTATGGAAAATGGACAACCTGATCTGAAAGAGATCGCAGACTTTGTGACAAAGACAAATAATGAAGATGGTGTTGCATATGCAATTGAAAAATTAGTCTTTGAAGCATAAGATGTGAAAAAAATGTGAACATGGATCATGACCATTCATTTTTATTGACGAGGGTATCCAAAGTGGTATAATAAGTATGTTTAAATAGTTAGGGGGAACAATGAAAGATGAGAAAAACACGTAAAACAGCAGCTGTAGTAGCTCTGTATACGTTTTTGATGCTTGGATCAGTGTCTGTGGTCAGAGCAGATCAGCCAGTCACAAGAGAGCAAATAAGCAGTGAACAGACTGAGACCAAGACAGATTCTTCTGCCCAGACGACAGAAAGTGAAGCAACGACAGAGACAACAACACAGACGACTCAGGCAAAGCCGACAACGGAAGCAACAACGCATACGCATACAGCGGCGACGACGCATACAACGGCTGCAGCAACACATACAAAGAAACATACAGCAGCAACACATACAAAGAAACATACAGCGGTAACGCATACAAAGAAACAAAAGACAAAGTCTGACCAAGATAAGAAGAAAGATAAAAAAGATAAGAAAAAAGACAAGAAAGATAAAAAATCTATCATTCCAAAAGTATATAATGATCATAGTCTTGAGATGAAAGATAAGAAAGAGACGATACAGGGATTTATTTACTTTAATCAGGCAGATGCAGCATGGAATGACAATGGATATCAGATCAAAAGCAGTGGATGCGGACCAAGCGCTATGGCAGTTTGTATCAGTTCGCTGACGAATAAATGGGTAACTCCAGTTGATACAACAGTATGGGCATATAAGAATGGCTATTACAGTAGTGCTGGAGCAAGTCATGAGATGGTCCCAGCACTGGCACAACAGTATAAACTGGAATGTCATGGACTTGGAAGTGATGTCAGCAAGGTTAGAGATGCATTGAAGAAGAAGCATCCAGTAGTAGCACTGATGGGGCCAGGATATTTTACGAAGAAAGGTCATTTTATCGTATTGGTTGCGATCGATGATAATGATCAGGTAACGGTTGCAGATGTTGGAAGCAGACAGCGTACACAGTACAAATATCCACTAAAAGGAGTGATCGCACAGACGAAGTCAGCATCAGCAGGAGGTCCATGCTGGGAGATTTATTCTGATCAAAAGATATCTGCGAAGGCTGATAAGAAGGCAAAGCAGCTGAAAGCTGAGAAGAAATACAGAAGCAAAGAATTTAAAGCAATGTATAATGAGATTAAGTCAGTATTGCAGAAGAATTATCAGTTAGCGGTTCCACTAAAGAAAGGAACACTAGTTAGTGAAGAACAGTTTGTTACGATCACATCCTTAGGAATCAACGATAAAGTTTCCGTAATGGATGCGAGCAAGAAGTTAACAAGTGATGTCGATCTTGATACAGTAGTAGATGAGATTCAGACAGAGGCAGTCAAGGATTCTTTTTGGAATACGATCATGATCGCACCTGACAAAACTAATTTGACAGATAAATAAAATAGTATATATTACATAAAGAAAAGCACAGAATCATTGAGTATGATCAATGATTTCTGTGCTTTTTCTATTCTAAAAAAATAGGAGGAAAGAAAAATGAAGATTCAAAATATGATTAAAAAAATAACGATTGCTGTATTATCTGCAGCAATGATGCTTGCACCTATCGTTAATATCAAAGCGGCATCAACAGATGTGGTTGATACAAGCAAAACCGGATCCATAACGATTCACAAATATGACATGACAGCAGCAAAACAGGCCGGTGTTAATACCAGTCAGTTTACACCAACAGGAAAACAGGATGCTGCAGCGGAAGCAGCCTTGGAAAAATATGCGATCAAAGGTGTGGAATTTAGTTATCTGCGAGTTGGAGATGTTGAACAGCAGAGTGAGAATGGAAAGATTCAGATGATCTATGAACTTCCAACCACAATACAGCAGATTTTGGGTTTGACATCTTCTGATGCAGCTAAAATAGAAGGAAGCAAGACATATTTCGCAAGCCAGCAGATCAATGAGAAACTTGCCAAGGCATTAGAAGATAATACGGTAACGAAAGATAAATTAGAAGATTACATGGGAAAGAATGGGACAGCCATGGATGAGACTAATGCTAATGGTGTGACAAGTAAAGACAAATTGCCACTGGGTCTTTACCTGATCGTTGAGACAAAGGTACCAGAAAATGTAACTTACACAACAAATCCATGGTTTGTACAGTTGCCATCCACGGATTCTAAGGGAGATGACTGGTTCTATGATGTAATCTGCTATCCAAAGAATGAAACTGGAAATCCAACACTTGACAAAAGAGTACGCAATAATCCAGATCAGGACAATGTAACAACTGCCAATACAGACAGACTGGCAGATTTTACTTCTGCAAGAAATGAATACAAATACCAGAGTACCGTGACAGCCTCTAAAGCAGAAAGACTGGATTATCAGTTCATTTCCAAATTGCCACATATCACATCATCAACAACCTATCTGTCAACTTATACATTTAACGATACAATGGCAAATGGAATGACATATGGGAAAGATGCCGTGATCGCAATCTATGAAACTAAGGATGCAGCGGACAGAACAAATGTGAACAATGTTGAGAAGAGTGGTGCATTGGCTGTATGGAAGAGTTCCGACACGGATCCAAAGTTTGCAGCAACATACGGAAAATCTGGAAACGATCCTGCAATGAAGATCGAGATGACAAAAGCAGGACTTAATGAGTTGAATAAGAAATATTCTGATAAATATATCGTTATATACTATACAGCTAAGGTGAACACAGATGACAGCGTTATTCTTGGTGATAAAGGAAATCCAAACGATGTATCCCTTACGTGGAAGAGAACAAATACGAATTATTATGATATTTTAAAAGACAAATGTATCGTATACTCTTACGGATATGATCTGACAAAGAAATTTTCTGACAGCAAGGGAGATGCAACAAAGGTTAAATTCGTTGTAAAAAATAAGACAGATAATTACTATCTGGTAGCAAGAGCAGATAGAGCAGGTGTTTATCAGGTAACAGGAAAGTCTGCAAAAGAAGCTGATGCGACTCAGTTTAGTCCGTCTTCTGATGGAAAACTTGTGATCAATGGGATCGAAGGAGATGAATATGGATTTACAGAAACACACTCTGATGCAGGATACTCCCTGTTAAAGAAAGAAGTGATCGTTAAGGTCAAAGAGACAAAAGCAGATATCACACCAACCGAAGCAAATATCACAGGGATCCAGAGTAAGTCTGATGCAGATTCCACAGCAAATGATGGAGTTCCTAATGGTGCGGTATTAAAGAATGATGTGACGGTTCAGACTACAGCAGCGAGTGCGACTGTGGATGAGACAAAGGCAACGATGACAAAACACGATGATTCTGGAAATGCATATATCAATATGCAGATCACAAATCAGAAGCAGTTCATGCTGCCAATGACAGGTGGGGCAGGAAACTATCTTCTGATCATTGCAGGGGTTGTTGTTGCTGGATGTGGGATCTTGATCTTGAACAAAAACGGAAGACGATCACAAAGATAAAATGAAACAAAAGATCATACCGATTCTGGTTATTCTGGCCGGCTTTTTTCTGCTGTCTTATCCATTTGTAAGCAACTATCTGTTTGAAAAGAGTGCAGGTTCGACAGTGGAAAGTTATCAGGAAAAGGCAGCCGGAATGGATCAGGCGATCATAAAAAAAGTAATGGATGAAGCGAAACAGTATAATGGGGAATTGCTGCGATCTTCAATACAGTTGACTGATCCGTTTAAGGAAAAACGCTTAGATGGAGAGACGGTTCATTATAACAGAATATTAAATATTGATGGATCATCGATTATGGGATATTTAAAGATTCCTTGCATTTCAATTAATATGCCGATCTATCATGGGACAAGTGGGACAGTTTTGGAACATGGGATCGGACATCTGGCTGCATCTTCCTTTCCGATTGGAGGAAAAGATACCCATGCGGTGCTGACTGGACATACTGGGCTTAGTTCTGCAAAAATCTTTACAGATCTGACAGAGATGAAAAAGGGAGATTTCTTTTTTATACATGTATTGGATAAAAAGCTTGCTTACCGTGTGGATCAGATCACAGTCGTGGAACCACAAGATACAAAGGAACTTCAGATCATGGAAGGAAAAGATCTTGTAACATTGGTTACTTGCACACCCTATGGAGTCAATGACAAGCGTTTATTAGTCCGAGGAGTTCGCACAGCTTATCATGCAAAAGAGGAAGAGATAAGAGCAAGAAATCATCATTCGCAATGGATGGAAGTTTACAAACGGGCCATCTTTGCAGGACTATTGATCATTTGTGTATTGATCGCAGCCAGAAAAGTATATGAAAAGATGAAAAGAAAAAGCGGGGAAAGGAGATATGGGTGAAACAAAAGATCATAAATATTGTTGGAATCTTTTTTCTGGTAATAGGGATCACGTTACTGCTTTATCCGGAGATCATATCATATCTGAAACAAAAACAGTCCGATCAGACGGTGAAAGAACTGACGCAGAGGAGAAGCAAAAGAAAACAGGATGATCTACTGTATCAAAAAGCAGTCCGCTATAACAGGAAGATATTCAAAGAAAAACAAGCAGGACTAAAGGATGTATTCAGTTACCGCAGTGCACCGATCGTCTTAAGAAACGAAAAAAATACCTTCGGTTACATTAAGATACCGAAGATGAAACAGAAACTTCCATTATATCTGGGAGCGACGATGGAAAATATGAGAAAAGGAGCAGCGATCATGGGACAGACATCCCTGCCAGTAGGACAAAAAGACAGCAACTGCGTGATCGCTGCACATCGGGGATATCGGGGAATTCCGTATTTTCGGGACATCGAACAGTTAAAAACAGGCGATCAGGTGATCATTAGAAATCCATGGGAAAGACTGGATTATCGGGTTACAAAGATTAAAGTGATCGATCCATATGATATGGACAAGATTCTGATTCAAAAAGGGAAAGATATGGTCACACTTATAACCTGTCATCCGTACCGAGGACATGGAAGATACCGGTATGTGGTGTACTGTATGAGGAATCATGGACAGAAGATCAGGAAACAAAAGGAAGATAGATAAAAATAGATGGAGAGGAGGATGTGATGAAGAATGCAAAAAAGATCTTGGAAAGAAAACGAAAGATCGTAGTGGTATTAGTGGTCATGGTTTCATTTGTTTCCGTTCTGGCATGGTATCAGATGAAGAAGGCACATGCTTATCAATCATATAATACAGGAGGAAACAAACATTTTAAAGATGGACATTTAACAGTGAACATTAATGGACCAAATGGGAAAAGTGATAGTCTGACAATGTATATTCATAGTGATGAATATGAAAAAAATAAAAATGTCAGCGGTGGGACATTTAATAATTCCAGACATCCATATACGGTAACGACGTATTCCGATGGAGGCGGAGATTATAAGCTTACAGTGAATAAACAGACGATATATTCAGAGAAGAACAGTAACAACAACTATACACTTTTAACGATCAAGGTCTGGTATCTGTTACCGGCCCATGAACAGCATCGATCCTGGGAATGGGTAACGGTGGATAAACCAGTATTTTCAGATCCGAGCAAGGATATAACGCTTTATTGCGGAGGAAATGATGGATTTTGGGAAAATTCCTATCATGATACTCAAGAACATTGGAAATCAGTAAATATCCATGTAAGTACTGGATTGGTCGGAGTGGCTTCTGCTGACAGAGATGGATGGAAAACTTATGACTGGTGTTCTATAAATCTGAATCTGGAAAAGCCAAGCCGCAGCATTTATTACAACGGAAATGGTGGAGATGGTGCGGACGTAACATGGAATTTTACCGATGGAGATAATTTTTCATTTCCAAATGTATCAAGGAGAGGTTATACCTTGACAGGATGGCTGGATGAAGGAACAAAATGGATGTCCAATACAGGCTGGCTGGTATGTGGTAATTATACAGAGACAGCCCAGTGGACAGCGAATACATACACTGTAAACTATGATGGAAATGGAGAAGATTCTGGATATGTGAATGATGGAACAGCCACGTACGATCAAAATTACAGCTTTGCTGAGAATGGATACACGAAAAAAGGCTATGCCTTTGTTGGATGGAATACAGATAAACATGCGGTGAGAGCACGGTATTCTCCAGGAGAGACGATCACATGGAGTAACACGGAGGGTATGACACTTTATGCTGTCTGGTCCAAGAACTCTTATGAAGTAACATTTGATGGAAATGGTGCATCAGGTAGCAAAAAGACTGTGGAATTAAAATATGGACAGGATGATATCCTGCCAGCAAATACATTTGAACGGCCGGGATATACCTTCCTTGGATGGAGTGAAGATCCGAATGCGATCAAAGCAAAATATACCGACAGACAGTCAGTCAATACTCTCTGCGATGCTGGACAGATTTGTGAATTGTATGCTGTCTGGAAGAAAACAGATGGATCATTCGATACACACAACATTATTCATGATGACGGCATGTTTAATGGCTCGATCGAACTGGAAGGACAGAATGGAACTGGATTTTCGAGAGACCACGTAGATTCTGAATATGGAAGGATCGACAAGGAAGGACAGCCAGGATATTTCACAAACCGTTACAAGTAAAAAGGGGGAAGAAAGTTTGAAACAAATGAAGACGATCTGTAAAAAGATATCGGTAAGTATTCTTACCCTCCTGATGATCATGACAATGTATCTGAGTGGTTCAGGGGAATCACTGTTCCTGAATAACAGTGACGTCAAGGCTTTCACAGGAGAAGCCAAACTGGTGATGAGCCAAGCATTATCAAGTAATAAGATCTCAGAGATCGATCGGCCTGCATCAGAAGGTCTGTGGAGTATGACAGCTGACGGCCGTAGAGTGTTTTGCTTAAACTCAGGAAAGACCATGTGTTCTGGAGATACCTTAAAATACAAGACGATCAATGCAGCAACTTATGAAAAAAAGGGAATTGCAAAAGCATTAAACTGGTATTTCAGGTCAAGCGGCAAGAATACAAAAGATCTGTCATTGTGTCAGGCATACATCTGGGCATGTGGACATGGAGCGAATAAGCAAAATACCGTTTATCAGGCAGGAAAAAATGTGGACAGGGGTTATTCGCAGAAAGATGCAAAAAAGTTCTGTAAAATGATCAGTGATCAGGATCCAGAAGGAACGATCTATTATTATACAGTGAAGAAATGTGTGAAAAAGAAGAAACTGGATTCCCATCAGGTTTTGTTCGGATTTCGTCATACACCGCCAGATATTGAAAAAGCGAAAACGAGTGCAACAAAGTCAGGAACCAGCCCAGATAATGTAAGGATCAAGATCAAAAAGAAAGATGCGGAAACAAGAGCAGGGCTTTCTGGAGCAGTATTTCAGATCTATATGGATGGGAATTATCAAGGAAGTGTAACAACCGATGACAATGGAGAAGCTTCTTATACTGTTCAAAGAACGGTAAGTTATAGTGTGACATCAACGAAAAAGACTTATGTAAAGAATTGGAACGATCTTTCAAAAAGTCAGCAAAAAGAAGCGACAGATAATGGCTGGTACGATTCTTCGGCAAAAGCATATGCTGTGGCAATGCAGGAAGCACAAAAACTTGCAGAGCAGAAGATTTCAGCCTTAAAGAGTGCCTCGGTCCACACTTGGATGGTCAGGGAAACAAAATCCGCATTCGGACACCTGATCCCAGATCAGACAGATCAGAGCAAAGTGGAACAGGGTGGAGTCAGATCATTCACATTTAACTATACCAATGAATTTCAAAAGAGTGATCTGGAAATCTTTAAACAGGGAACTGTAAAGAATAAACGAGGGGATCTAGGAGTTGAAGCAAACTTGCAGAATGCTGTCTATGAGCTATATGCTGACCATGATATCACAGGCTCCGATAACAAGAGTGTTGTCTATAAAGCAGGAACACTTGTGACACAGATGGTAACTGATGCGGATGGTTATGCAAAAGTGACAGATCTGTATCCGGGATATTACCGTTTACATGAGAAGTATGCTCCGTTGGGATATAAGGTATCTAGTAATGATATATCAGTCACGGTCGATAAAAATACATCCCAGTATCTGAAAGAAGAGCAATATGAAGGAACAATACAGGTTGTAAAGACGTTTGGCGGGGAAAATGTTCCAGAAGCACAGGCAGTTTTTGAGGTTTATGATTCCAAGAATAACTTAAAACAGACGATCACAACGAATGACAAAGGGATCGCAGAAACAGATTTACTTCCTTATGGAGCTTACCGTATTCATCAGACGAAAACGACCGATGGATATGATATGGTACCGGACAAATGGGTAAGCATTGATGGATCTAAAATGATCTATAAGGTTGAATCAAACGATCCAAAGCAGCATGCAGGGATCATGTTGACAAAGGTTACAAGGATTAGTGATAAGGAAACTGGAACTTATACAAAAAAAGAAGAATATAAGGCAGAATTCCAGATCATCGATCAGTCGACAAAGAAAGTCATAGAAACATTGATCACGGATGAAAATGGTGCAGCTCAATCTGGAAAGTTAGATCCTGGCATCTACACGGTTCATCAGACAAAAGGAAGTGATAATTATAAGATCGCTGATGATTTTGATGTAACGATCAAAGATGGCGATAAGAAATTTAAAAAATTTGAGCTGGATAATTATTATAATGGAAACAAGATCCGGGTCAGAAAAACGATGGTCAAGAATGGAAAGTCTAAACCAGAATCAGGGGCTGAGTTTGTTGTACTGGATGAATCTATGGTGAAAGATTTCAAGGATCAGACATTGGCAACGTCACAGGACAGGCTTCATTACATTGAAAAACTGAAAAAAGATAATAGAGATGCGATTCTTGGAACATTAGTCACAGATTCCGAAGGAAAGGCAGCGATGCTCCTAAAAGATTTCGTAAAGAAGACAGGGTTTATAGTCGTGCAGACCAGAGGTGTCGAAGGCTATGACCTTGCGCTACCGCAGTATTCCACAGAAATGAAAGCATCGATCGAGGATGAAGTCAAAGTGTATGAATTCGTTTTAAAAGACGATTATACAAAATCCGCAAAGATTTCGATCAAAAAGCAAATGTCCGTAAATAAAGATAAGTATGTACCGGAATCTGGGGCGGAATTTCAGATCATTGATCCGCATGGAGAAGTGGTCGATACTCTGATAACTGATGAAAAAGGAGAAGCAACTTCAATCTCGTTAGCGATCGGTGTTTATACATTGCATCAGATCAAGGGTGATCCAAAGCATGAAATGATGGAAGATGAAGATGTGGTTTTGATCAAGTCTGATGTCCATAAGACAGTCACGTTTGGTCCGTATAAAGATGATGAAAATAAGATCAGGATCGAACTAGTCAAACGTTCATCAGAGACAAAGAAGCTGTTAAATGATGCAGTCTATGAAATCTATGATGAAGATCAGGATATTGTGGCAACTTTGACTACAGGAACGAGTGGAGATGGAACTGCAGAGTGCTATCTTCCATATGGAAAATATACGATCAAGGAAACTGCTGCGTCAGCAGGCTACAACATGGATGACGCAGAAGAAAAATCTTTTGAGTTAAGCGGGGAATCCACAAGCATCAAGATCACGTACGATAATGCTGGAAATGGAAGCTGCAGGTTTGAACAGATGGATACGCCAGTCTATGGAGAAATTACGTTCAGTAAGACGGGAGATATCTTAACAGATTATGACAAGGATTCTCAGAGTTTTATCTATGACAACGATCAGATCGCAGGAGCAGTCTATGGGCTGTATGCGGATGAGAATATCAAGAAAGATGACGGAACGCTCGTCTGGAAGAAGGACGAACTGATCGATCAAAAGACAACGACAAAAGAGAAGGAGATCCATTTTACAAGAAAGGATATGGATGGAAAAGAAACAACTAACTTCTATTTAGGAAAGTATTACATAAAAGAGATCAAGTCTCCGACAGGCTATATCAAAGATCAGGAAAAACATGAAGTAGAACTGACATGGGATACAACTGCAGGAAGTATCAATGATATTCGTGATGATGATAAAGTACCAGACAAGGAAGATCCGTTTGGAAATGAAGACAATAATGTAAGTACAGGTATTTATGTGTTGGAAAAAGGCGAAAAATTGAACCAGAAGATCAAGGATGCGGAATCTGTGACTTTCACGTGGAAGAGTGCACCAGAAGGAGCTGTGACAACGGATGTTTCTCAGAATAAAGATGGCAGTATTGTGCTTTGGAACGATGATGGAGATTGTTATATCTCAAGTCAAAGAGCCGGACAGGTCATCTACATGAATGCAATATCATCTAAAATGTTTAAAAATTGTAGGAATCTCACAGAGATCAATTTTAAAAATATTGATACATCCGCAGTCGTGGATATGAGTCAGATGTTTTATGCCATGGATTCCATCAAAACACTCGATCTTTCATCTTTCAACACCTCCAATGTAGAAGATGTCAGCCAGATGTTCTATGGAAATCCAGTTCTTAAGACAACATATGTCATGGATCAGATCTTAAAGATCGAAGAAGATAAGTTTATCGAGGAACAGCCGTTAAAGATCGTTGCCATGCCAAAGAACAAGTTCTTAAAAGGTGATAAATTCAAGGCAGAGGACTTTAGCTGGAGAATCCTTTATGATGACGATGGAGCAGAAGATGTGGAAGTGACGGATAAAGATGTGGCATTTACACCGACATATGCAGAAAAATCAGGAAAATACGAGATCAATATCAGTTTTAACAACCAAGGATCGTATAAAGATCTGCCAGAGAAAACGATCAAGACTACGGTAGAGGTTCTGGATCCAGAAGAGGAAGATATCGCCTTAAAGGTTGCAAAGAAAGCAAGTATTCATGTCAAAGCTAATGATACTCTGCAAAAATACGGCATCCATCTGATCAAGACCGATCAAGACGGAAACAAGCTGGCGGGAGCCATATTTGCCTTAAAAGCGAAAACAGATATCGTTAATAGCAAAGGAGAAAATATCTTTAAGAAGGGTGATACGATCGCCACCACTACATCACAGGATGATCAGTTTGAATATCTGGAGTTTATTGGATTGCCGACCGATATCTATGCAAAGGATGGAACAGACAGTGATATGTATGAGGTAGAAGAAATCTACGCACCAGATGGATACGAGAAATCGGACAAGACATTAACATTTAAGGGTAAAGTGATCAATGATACGAAAGAAAATCTCATTCATGATGTAAAAGCCGAGAATAATACGGATAATGATACAACAACATATGTGCATGATTCAGATACTTTAGTCAACCAGAAACTGGATTATATTGCATTGAAGAAGATATGGGATGATCATGACAATGCAGCAAAGATCCGTCCAGATGTTGTTACGATCAAGGCAACACATAAGACAACAAAAGAAGTAAAGGTGTATACACTGACAAAAGATAATAACTGGACAATGTTTACGGATATCAAGAAGGATGATCGTGAAAAGTGGGAGTTTCATGAAGATGTTCCCGAAGGTTATACTTTGACGAGTACACACTGGAATGATGCGATGTATGTGATTTCGTTTACGAACTTCCATGAAAATCCAGAATATGTCGATATCAATGTACAAAAGGTTTGGGAAGATGGTGACAATGGAGATGATCTGAGGCCGATATCGATCAAAGCTCAATTATATAGAAATGGTGAGAAATACAAGAATGCTATTACATTAGACGAAACAAATAACTGGTCAGATGATGTAACATACCATTGCCTCGATAAGTATGACAAAGCTGGCGAACCATTTGAGTATGAAGTGAAAGAAGAAGTCTATGATAATCTGACAGGTAATGCAAAAACAGGATATGTCGATACTTACGAGACAAATGAGACAATAGATGATGATGGTACAACAACGAAGAATATCATGATCACGAATACGCATACACCAGATACGACGAAGAAAAAGGTTAAAAAGGTATGGAATGATCATGGGAATAAAGATGGCATACGCCCCAAATCTGTTTTAGTTAAGCTGTTAGCTGATGGTAAAGTGGAAGAAACATTGATGCTCAGTGCGAAGAATAACTGGAAAGCGTCCAGTAAGGTACTTCCTGTGAAAGTCAATGGAAAAAAAGTCAATTATACATGGAAAGAAGTCGAAGAAGGATTGATCACGGGAGAATCTGAGATCGGATACAGACCAACCTATGATACGGATGAAAATGATCAGGATCTTACAGTGATCACAAACACACATGACCGTACAGGGCCGAAAGGAAGCATTACGATCACAAAAGCATTGGACCCAGGTAATCTGAATATGGATGTTGGGGATCCGACTTTTATATTTACACTGACTGGAACCGATGTCTATGGAAAGAAACACAGTTATGAGAAGAAAGTCAAATTCACAAAGGCAGAGGTTGAAAAACAGATGAAAGATCATCCAGGAAATCTGATCGAACTGTCTGTGACGTTTGATGATCTGGAATATGGCACTTATACGTGTAATGAAGGAGGTATGATCAAGTATTTCAAATTACTCAATATTACGAGTAACAGCAGCAATGCAACGATCGATCAGGAAAAAGAAACTGTGACGTTCGATATTGGACCAACTGGAACGACAGCTAAAGCACAATTGACAGGTGGAGCGAAGTTTATGAATCAGATGATCCAAGGATCTGTAAAACTTATCAAGAAAGATTCTAAGGGGAAATCATTAAGAGATATCGAATTTGTGATCACATCATCTGATGGAGCAGAAGTAGCGAAGGCCAAAACAGATTCTGCTGGAGAAGTCACTTTTGATGGACTGCTCCCTGATACTTATACGATCACAGAGACAAAGACAGTGGTTGGAAAGAATCTGTTAAAAGAACCAATCATCGTTACACTGCCAATGACGATGTCACAGGCAGAGGTGGATAAACAGAATGTGGATACAAGTAAAGCGATCAAACAGGGAAATGATTATTACTTCTATCATCTGACGTACAATGTTATGAATGATTCTATATTGGATCTTCCAAAGACAGGTGGACGGACAGATGAGCTTTCATTTATAGGAGGAATCATTCTGATTTTAGGAGGATTATTTTTATTGCATAGAAAATTTCGATGAAATCCGAAAAAATATAAAAAAATAAATTATGAAGAAACCACGTAAATAAGCCATTTTTTACGTGGTTTCTATCTATAAAATAAAAATATCAAAAAAAAATTAAAAAAAGTGTTGACATTCATCGAAAATAAGAGTATATTATATTTTGTCGTCAGGCAAGAGAGCTTGAGAGACACAAGGGATCATAGCTCAGCTGGGAGAGCATCTGCCTTACAAGCAGAGGGTCATAGGTTCGAGTCCTATTGGTCCCACTATCCATGAACTACATGGATGAATTTCATAACATATGGCGATGTAGCTCAGTTGGCTAGAGCATACGGTTCATACCCGTAGTGTCAGCAGTTCGAATCTGCTCATCGCTACTTTCAGACATATTCGATATGAATATGTCTTTTTTTCTGCTAAAAATCATGATAAAAGAGTGAAATCATGTTATAATAAAAACAAAAAAAGGAGAGCAAGAATATGCGTGTAGGAATGGGATATGATGTCCATCAGTTAGTAGAAGGAAGAGACTTGATCTTAGGCGGAGTAAATATACCATATGAGAAAGGATTATTAGGACACTCAGATGCTGATGTTCTGCTGCATGCGATCACAGATGCGATCCTTGGGGCAGCAGCATTAGGAGATATCGGAAAGCATTTTCCAGACACAGATCCTGCATATCATAATGCAGACAGCATGAAGTTGTTAGCAGAAGTTGTAAGATTGATCGAGGAAAAAGGATACGAGATTGGGAATGTGGATGCGACAGTCATTGCACAGAGACCAAAGTTATTAAATTATATTCCAACAATGAAAGAAAATATCAGTAAGACCCTCAAAGTAGATCCAGATCAGGTGAATGTCAAAGCAACGACAGAAGAACATTTAGGATTCACAGGAGAGGGACTCGGGATCAGTGCACAGGCAGTGTGTCTGCTGAATGAAACAAAATAAGAATAAAGGAAATAGCATGGAGATCGTTTATCAGAAAAACAAAGACAAACAGTCAGTATATGACATGTATCAGAAGATTTTTGAAGATCCAGAGCCGTTTGCACAATATTATTTTGAAGAGATATATGCAACGAATCAAGTGATACTGGCAGAAGAAGACAACAAGATCTTAGGAATGCTCCATTTAAATCCATATCACATAAGAGCAGGAAAGAAGACATATACATTAAATTATATTGTAGCAGTTGCGGTGTGGAAGGAATATAGAAGAAGAGGCATCATGGCAGAGATGCTTAAGAAGTGTTTCAATGATATGCATGAGCAGCAACAGCCATTTACGTATCTGATGCCTGCGAATAAAGCATATTATGAACCATTCCAGTTTCGATTTGTGATGGACTGGGAAGAAACAATAATCGATGATCATAACATTTCATATACAGATGATACAACGGATAGAAATCATAAGATCATTCATATAATGGCAGAAGATTATCAGACGATCCAGAATTTTTTAGAGCGGTTTATGGAACAATACAAGATATATACAGTTCCGGATGAACCATACCTGAGACGACTGGAAAAAGAAAGCCAGAGTGGAGATGGAAGCCTCTTAGCTTATTATGAAGACGATCTGTTACAAGGCGTATTTGCAGAAAGTTTTGAAGAAGATGAAGTATATATCCGATGGGCGTATTCTTTAGAGCCAGAACATATGATTAACCAGATCAAACAACGACACAAAGGTAAGAAGATTTATATCACAGAAGGAAATTTATTCAAGGGAAATTCAATAGGAAAGGATTTTATACAAAGCAAAAAAGTACCAAAGATCATGGCAAGGATCACGAACCTTACTGCTTGGGGAGAGATCTTGCAAGGAAAGAACGATTTTACATTCAGGATATTGGTGAAAGATCCATATATCAAGGATCAGAATGGAGTATTCCAGTTTCAATGTCTGAATCATAAGATATCCATTCAACGTGCAGACATACCACAAGATGAGACATTAGACATACACACAATGGACGCACAGGGATGGGAAGATGAAATTTCAATCGACGAGCTGACACAGGTGTTTTTTGACTACGATGCAGGACAGATATTAAAAGAGCATGAGTATCTAAAAGATATCGTGCCGGCTGGCCCAATCTATATTTCAGAGGAGGTATAAGCCATGAAGTTAATGTTTATCGGAGCGGATCATGAAGTGACCGGAAGCTGCCATTATGTGGAAGCCTGCGGCAAAAGATTTATTGTTGACTATGGAATGGAACAAGGGTTAAATGTATACGAGAATGTTGATCTTCCAGTGAATGCAGGGAATCTTGACTTTATCCTGCTGACACATGCACATATCGATCATTCAGGACTGATCCCACTGTTGTATGCAAAAGGGTTCAGAGGAAAGATTTATGCGACAAGAGCAACAACCGATCTATGTGAGATCATGTTGCAAGACAGTGCACACATTCAGGAATTTGAAGCGGAGTGGAAGAACAGGAAAGCAAGGCGATCTGGAAAACCAGAAGTTGTACCGATCTATACGATGGATGATGCGATCAATGTCATGCAGTATTTCGTGCCATGCCCATATGGCAGACAGATTGAAGTTGCTGACGGCATTACGATCAAATTTACAGATATCGGACATCTGTTAGGATCTTCCAGCATTGAAGTATGGTTAAGGGAAGCAGATGTGGAAAAGAAACTGGTATTCTCTGGAGATATCGGAAACTTTAACCAGCCATTGATCAAAGATCCGAGCTATACGAGAGAAGCAGATTATGTTATTATGGAATCTACGTATGGTGACCGTTATCATGGAAAACATCAGGATTATGTGACAGAATTGACCGATGTGATCCAGAGGACCTTTGATCGAGGCGGGAATGTCGTGATTCCATCATTTGCAGTTGGAAGAACACAGGAGCTGTTATATTATATCCGCCAGATCAAGGCCGAAGATAGGATTAAGAATCATGGAGATTTCAAAGTTGTTGTAGACAGCCCATTGGCAGTGGAAGCGACGAAGATCTTTAATATGAATATTGACGAGACATATGATGAGGAAGCTATGGAATTAGTGAAACAAGGAATTAATCCGATCACATTTTCCAATCTTCGTTTATCCATTACGACAGAAGAATCAAAGGAGATCAACTTTGAGACAGAACCGATGGTGATCATTTCAGCATCCGGAATGTGTGAAGCTGGACGAATCAGACACCATTTAAAACATAACTTGTGGAGATCAGAGAATACGATTATATTTGTAGGATATCAGGCATATGGAACTCTGGGAAGATCACTGATCGAAGGAGCCAAAGAAGTAAAACTGTTTGGTGAGGTGATCAAAGTGGCAGCAGATATCGTACAATTAGAAGGTTTAAGCGGACATGCAGACAAGAACGGGTTATTAAAATGGGTCAATAGTTTCGAGAAGAAACCAGAAGAAGTATTTGTAGTTCATGGAGAAGATGCGGTCTGTGAAGCATTTACATCATGCTTAAAAGATGAGTACAAATTCAAAGCCAGAGCACCATACAGCGGAGATGTGTTTGACCTTATTACAGGCGAATGGACTGAATGGGGATCAAGAGAACGCATCCAGAAGAAACCAAAACAGAGCAGTGCTTATATCAGACTTCTTACAGCCAGCGAGCGTTTGAAATCTGTAATTGAGCACAATGAGGGTGGAACGAACAAAGACCTGGGCAAATTTGCTGACCAGATCATCGCCCTTTGTGACAAGTGGGAAAGGTAACAATGCAAGAGACAAAACGTAAAACAGAAGATGCAGTGCGTATAAATAAATATTTAAGTCAGGCAGGAATCTGCTCCAGAAGACAGGCGGATACTTATGTCGAGGAAGGCAGAGTCGAAGTCGATGGAGAAGTTGCAGTAAGCGGAACCAAAGTACTTCCGGGGCAGAGCGTGACATTTGATGGAAAGCCGGTAAAGATTCAGGAAGATCTGATCTTTCTGGCTTTTCATAAGCCAAGAGGAATCGTATGCACAGCAAGTAAAGAAGAGAAAGATAATATTATCGACTATATTAACTATCCAACAAGGATCTATCCTATAGGACGATTAGATAAGGATTCTCAAGGATTGATCCTGCTTACCAATGATGGTGAAGCAGCCAATCAGATCATGAAAGCAAGAAATTATCATGAAAAAGAATACGAAGTAACAGTGAATAAACGAATTACGAATGAATTCATTCATGATATGAGGAATCCAGTACCATTAGATGAGATTAATGCAGTAACAAGAAGATGCAAAGTTATAAAAGAAGGACCAAACGAGTTCAGGATCATCTTGACACAGGGATTAAACCGGCAGATCCGAAGAATGTGTGAACACTTTGGATACCGTGTAACAAAACTTAAGAGAGTCCGTGTTATGAACATTAAACTCGGCGATTTGAAAGAAGGAAGATATCGAAAATTAACTCCGGATGAATTACGAGAGTTAAAGAAGGAGCTAAAAAGTGAATGATTTAGACAGAATGAAAGAACTCATTCATACACTAAATGAAGCAGGGAAAGCTTATTACCAGCAGAATAAAGAAGTTATGAGCAACCTCGAATACGATAAGATGTATGATGAACTTTTAGAACTAGAGAAAAAGACGAACACTGTTTTATCAAACAGTCCAACGATCCATGTAGGGTATGAATTGATGACAGCATTGGAAAAGGAAGCACATCCATCTCCGATGTTATCATTAGACAAGACAAAGGAGCCAGATCAGCTGGCAACATGGCTGAACGGCCAGGAAGGAATCCTGTCATGGAAACTCGATGGTTTAACGATCGTTCTGACCTATGAACATGGAGAACTCCTCAAAGCCGTGACCCGTGGAAATGGGGAAGTTGGAGAAGTTGTAACAAACAACGCAAGGGTTTTTGAAAATGTTCCAAGACACATAGCATATCAGGGAACATTGGTCATTCGTGGAGAAGCGATCATACCATATTCAGATTTCTATAAGATGAACGAAGAAATCGAAGATGTTGACAGTCAGTATAAGAACCCAAGAAACTTATGCAGTGGTTCCGTCAGACAGTTAAACAATGAGATCACAGCCAAACGCCACGTTCATTTCTATGCGTTCAGTGTCAGTGATGTTGAAGGCATGGATTTTGATAATTCCTTCGAGAAGAAATTAGACTGGGCAGCAAGCCTTGGATTTGATGTGGTAGAACATATCAGAGTCACAGAAGATACGATCCGAGGTGAGATTGAGAAATTCTCAAAGAAGATCGAACAATTTGATCTGCCATCAGATGGACTGGTATTAGTCTATGATGATCTTGCATATGGAAAAAGTCTTGGAAGAACAGCCAAATTCCCAAGAGATTCCATCGCATTTAAATGGGCAGATGAGACAGCGGAGACAACATTAACTGAGATTGAATGGAGCCCATCAAGAACCGGACTGATCAATCCAGTGGCAATTTTTGAACCAGTAGAATTAGAAGGAACGACTGTCAGCAGAGCCAGTCTCCACAACATTAGTGTGATGGAAGAACTGCAGTTAGGAATTGGCGATGAGATCGTTGTATACAAAGCTAATATGATCATTCCACAGCTTGCAGAGAATAAAACAAAGAGCGGCAATATAGAGATTCCGCATACTTGTCCTGCGTGCGGTGGTGAGACAAAGATCGAAGATGAAAATGGAATCAGAACCTTAGTCTGCACCAATGAATTTTGCAGTGCAAAGAAGATCAAATCATTCTCGCATTTTGTATCAAGAGATGCAATGAATGTTGATGGACTATCCGAAGCAACATTACAGAAGATGATCGATGTTGGACTATTAAATGAAATTTATGATCTCTTCACTTTAAAAGATCACAAAGAAGAGATTCTGGAATTAGAAGGATTTGGGAAAAAATCCTACCAAAATCTGATCAATGCGATCAATGATTCCAAACAGCCTGCATTGGCAAACTTTATTTATAGTCTGGGAATTCCGAATGTAGGACTTTCCAATGCAAAATTGATCTGCAAACATTTTAAAGAAGATTTCAATGCGATCAGAGAAGCCGATGCAGAGGATTTTATTGCGATCGATCAGATTGGACCGATGATTGCAGAAGCTATGGTATCATATTTTCATACACCACATAATCAGAAGATCTTAGAACAACTGCTACAATATGTGCAGTTTGAGAAGAAAGAAGAAAGTAAGACAGAACAGATCTTAGAAGGAAAAACATTTGTTGTGACAGGATCACTTGATCATTTTGATAACAGAAAACAACTAAAAGAAGAGATTGAGCAGATGGGCGGCAAGGTCACAGGATCAGTGTCAAAGAAAACAGACTATCTGATCAACAATGACAAAATGTCGCAGTCATCAAAGAATAAGAAAGCGATGGAATTAAACATTCCAATACTGAGCGAAGAAGATTTCCTTGATCTGATTGGACGATAATAAATATAGATTGCATAAAAAATGCAAGAGTTTTATAATAAATATCTGACAGGAAAAATGCTGTCAGCTTAAAAAGCAATCGAAAAAAAGAGAAGGAGATTTGATAAAATGCCAATTCGAATAGACAACGATCTGCCGGCGAAGGCAGCCTTAGAAGAAGAGAATGTATTTGTGATGGATAAAGAAAGGGCATGTACACAGGATATCAGGCCTTTAAAGATTGCAATTTTAAATCTGATGCCAAACAAATTAGACACAGAACTTCATTTGCTGAGAAGTTTATCAAATACACCATTACAGTTAGATATCACATTTTTACAGACAGAATCTTATGTTCCGACTCATGTATCAGAGTCACATATGGAGAAATTTTATAATTATTTCTCAGAGATCAAAGACAAACGTTTTGACGGACTGATCATTACAGGAGCACCAGTAGAGTTAAAAGAATTTGAAGAAGTTGATTACTGGGATGAAGTTGTTGAGATCATGGAATGGTCCAAGACACATGTCACATCAACTTTGTATATCTGCTGGGCAGCACAAGCAGGACTTTATTATCACTATGGGATCAAGAAACATATCTTGAATAAGAAGATTTCAGGTGTTTATGAACACCATCCATTACATAATAAACTTCCTATTATTCGAGGATTTGATGATAAGTTCTACGTGCCACACTCTAGAAATACAGGAGTTGACGGAGAAGCCATCCGCAAGAATAAAGAATTAACGATCGTAGCAGAATCAGATGAGACAGGACCATACATTATTTTGAATTCCACAGGAAGTCAGGTATTTGTCACAGGACATCCAGAATATGATGTGATGTCACTGCATTATGAATATGTAAGGGATGTGAAACGAGGACTGAATCCAGATATACCAAAGAATTATTACAAAGATGATGATCCAACGAAGAAACCAGTGAAGTCATGGAGATGTCATGCAAATGCTATGTATTATAACTGGCTGAATTATTATGTATATCAGGTGACACCATACGATCTGGAAAAAGACAAATAAAACAAAGGTTGCTGTACAAAGTATGGCAGCCTTTTTGAAATAATGATACAGCATGTATATGGAGAAAAGAAAGGAAAACAAATGATCAAACTAATCGCAACAGACATTGATGGAACATTAGTGGCAGATGGGACACTGGATCTGAATCCGGAATATTATGACGTGATCAAAGAACTGAAACGAAGGGGAACGATCGTGTTAGCGGCAAGCGGCCGTCAGAGAGCAAGTATCGAGAAAGTATTCACGCCAGTACTTGGTGACATCAGTTTTATTTCAGAAAATGGAACTTGTATTCATTCTAAAGATTATCAATATGTAGATGTGATCGACCCAGAGATCGTAAGAACTTATATTGAAGAAGCAAGACAGTTCCCAGGATGTGAGATTGCGATCAATAAAGATAACATGACATATATGGAGAATATCGGGATTTACCAGCATCTGGTCGGAGACTATGGCTACAGAGGTGATCTTGTAGATGATGTTTTAGGGAATCCAGAAGGTGTATGTAAGATGAGTATTTTTCATCACAATTGCGCCGAAGATGTAGTTGGGGATGAGTTCATCAAACGATGGGGCAAGAAGATGAATGTTGTAGTATCCGGAAAATGCTGGGTTGATTGTGCCAACAAAGGTGCGAACAAAGGAAGTGCCTTAAGACATTTTCAGGAAGAATACGGAATCACACCAGATGAAACACTGGCATTTGGCGATAATTTAAATGATATCGAGATGTTAAAACGTGCAAGTCACAGCTTCGCAGTGGAGAATGCCAGAGATGAAGTAAAAGAAGCAGCGAATTTTGTAGCACCATCTTACAAAGAAGATGGGGTACTTCAGGTATTGAAAGCAGTACTGAGTGGTGAATTATGCTAACAGAAGAAATGACCATGACTTATGAAGAGTCTGTAAAATATTTATACAAAATCGCAGGATTCGCCACAAAATCTTCTCTCGAAGATATAAAATACTTTTTAGAACGATTGGGAAATCCCCAAAAAGAGCTGCATATGATCCATGTAGCAGGGACGAATGGAAAAGGATCCGTCTGTGCATTTTTAGAAGCACTCCTTACCCAGCATGGAAAGAAGACAGCTTCCTTTACCTCGCCACATGTTGTGAAGATCAATGAACGAATCAAGCTGTGTGCGAAAGAGATCAGTGATCAACGATTTGCATCAGCTGCGGTGAAGGTAAGACATACCATTGAAACTGGAATAACAGAAGGAAAGAACAGCCCATCATTTTTTGAGACAGTATTTCTGATGGCGATGGTGATCTTTCAGGAAGAACAACCAGATATCTGTATGATCGAGACAGGAATGGGTGGAAGATATGATGCTACCAATGTTATCTGTCCGAAGGTCAGTGTGATCACTTCAATCAGCGAAGATCATATGGAATTTCTGGGACAAACATTGGAAGAGATCGCAACACACAAAGCAGGGATCATAAAGCCAGGAATTCCAGTTGTGACAATAGAACAGGAACCCAAGGTAAAAGAAATCCTTTCTGAAGAAGCAAGGCAGAAAAAATCACGAATTTATGACATTTCTGAAGATAATCTTAATTTTAAAGAAAAAGCAGGAAAATATATTGATTTTTTAAATGCCAATGCGTATGATAAGGAAAGAGATGTGCGGACCAACATTGCAGGAGAATTTCAGAAGTCCAATCTTGCAGCAGCATTGCAGACAGCAGAACTTATCTGTGGACGACTCGATGAAGATAAGATCTATGAAGCACTGAGCCAGATCAGGATCAGCGGAAGGATGGAAGAGATCGCACCAGGGATCATTGTAGATGTATCGCACAATATCCAAGGAATGCAAGGCTTTGTACAGACTGTGGAGGCAAACTACCATGGAATGAAGAAGCGGATCTTATTTGCAGCATCTCATCAGAATGAAGAAGAATACATGAAGAACATTCTGAAGACGATTCCAGAGATTGAAGCCTTTTATACAGTGGGGATTCATAAGAGAAGAATCAATGAAGCAGAATTTCAGGATGCTTTTCGTAAGATGATAGACAGGAATCAGGAAACAACGGTATGCTTTGTTGTCGGATCTTTTTATCTGGCAGGCATGGCCAAAGAGTTTATAAATCAGGAGGAAGAGAATGTTAGACTTTAACGAAGAATTAGCCAAGTTTCAACCATGTGCAGATTTGGAAGAAGCGGAAGAGAATATATATGGGAAAGAATTAGAAGAGATCAAGAAGAATAAGACAGAATTATATAAAGCCAACCAGATGATCAAGAAATACAATCAGGCATTAAACTACGCCAAGCAAGGGAATGATGACCTTGCGATGTTACAGTTAAAGAATGTTGTGGCAGCTATTCCTAATTTTGTAGATGCATATCTTTTAATGGCATTATTATCCATCAAGGGAGAGAATTATGATAATGCAAGAACATTCCTTGATACGATCTTAAAGATCGATCCAAACAACGAATCAGCAGTGGAATATGGCAAAGAATTTGAGACAAAAGTAGTTGAAGAAGAGCCACAGACAACTGAGCCAGAGAAGAAAGACAAGAAGAAAAAAGAGAAGAAAAAAGTTGTGAGCCAGCCAGAAGAACCAAAGAAAAAGAAGAATCCATTTAATATTTCTTCAATTCAGGAAAACGAAGCTGGAAAGAGCCCGATGTTTTACATGGTAACAGGAATTGTGATCGGTGTGATCGTGGCAGCGGTTTTGATCTATCCAACAGTACGTGCAAGCTTCAGCCATAAGAACTCTACACAGGTAGAAGATTATAAAGAACAGATCCTTGCCAAAGACACACAGTTGAAAGCAAGTGAGAAGAAAGTCAAAGAAGCAAAGGCAGCACAGAAGAAAGCAGAAGATGAATTAGACGAGTACATTGGAACAAGCAAGAAAGACGGTGTTTATGATCTGCTGTTAAGTGCCTTGCAGAAATACAGCGATCGTGATTATACAGGATCTGCAGATGCATTATTAGATATCGATAGCAAGAAACTTACAACGAAGAATATGAAAACGATCTACAAAGATCTGACAGCAAAAGTATATCCAAGTGCAACAACTGGATTATACAGCAAAGGAAAGAATGCATACTGGGCAAAAGACTACAAGACAGCAATTTCTTATTTAGAGAAAGCGATCAAAGTCAGTGATACAAACCGTTATGCATATGATTACCTTGCCAAAGCTTATGAAGGTGCTTCCGATCAGAAGAATGCGAAGAAGACATATCAGACGATCATCGAAAAGTTCCCAGGAACATCTCAGGCGATCAATGCGAAGAGTCGAATTGATGCAATGGGTAAAAAGAGTGCCAAAAGTTTATAATTAATATTACACAGAATACAAGTTTACAAACAAAAGATAAAGGAAGAAGAACAAGCGAAAGTTTGAACTTCTTTCTTTTTTATTTTCTATCAGGAAATTCAAGATGATTTTGGAAAGGAACGTATCACAGCAAAGAGCAGGAAGGAGCGATCAGAATATGGCAACAGAATACAAGATAGAAAACAGGGTTTTATATATTTATCTGGATGGTGATCTAGATCATCACTTAGCGAAGAAAGTAAAACATAAATGCGATATCATTTTAAAATCATATCCGATCAAAGATATTGAGTTTGATTTTAAAAATTCAGGATTTATCGATAGTTCAGGGATTGGAGTGATCTTAGGAAGATATCGTCAGGTACAGGCGATGGGAGGAACGGTGAAAGTCAGCAATATGAGTGCATCAGTAAGAAAGATCATTCATATGGCAGGATTGCATCAACTGATAGAAGAAATATAGAGAAATGGGAGGATAAGAAATGTTGCATTTAGAATTTAACAGTGACTCAGAAAATGAAGGAATCGCAAGAATTGTGACGGCTGCTTATATCATGAAATTTGATCCGGATATGGAAGAAATGGATGATATCAAGACCGCAGTGTCAGAAGCAGTGACAAACTGTATTGTACATGCGTATCACAATCCAGATGGAAAGATCAGCATGGATCTTTCCGATCAGAATGGAATCCTGCGAATAGAGATTAAAGATCAGGGTATTGGAATTCCAGATGTCAAGAAAGCGATGGAACCGATGTTTACAACAAAACCAGAAGAAGAAAGGACTGGAATGGGATTTTCTTTTATGGAAGCATTTATGGATCAAGTAGAAGTTATTTCAAAACAAGGAGAAGGAACGACAGTGATCATGACAAAGAAAATAGGAGATCAAGACAAGCTGAATGGATAAGACGAGGGAACTGTTACGGCTTACCAAAGAAGGAAACGAAGCAGCACGAGAGCAGATCATTCTTAATAATGTTGGATTGATCTGGAGTGTTGTGAGACGATTTACAAACAGAGGATATGAGTCTGAGGATCTGTTTCAGATCGGAAGTATTGGACTTATGAAAGCCGTGGACAAGTTTGACCTGTCTTATGACGTGAAATTTTCGACTTATGCAGTACCGATGATCACAGGAGAGATTCGTAGATTCCTAAGAGATGATGGTATGATCAAAGTCAGCAGATCTTTAAAAGAAAATGTATACAAGATCATGAAAGCAAGAGAAAAGTTTTGCCAGCAGTATCAAAGGGAAGCAACGATCGAAGAAATCAGTGAGATTACGAAGATCACAAGAGAAGAGATCGTAACATCTTTAGAGGCAAGCAATGAAGTAGAATCCATTCATCAGAATGCATATCAGAAGGATGGCAGTGAGATTTCTCTGCTGGATAAGTTATCAAAAGGAGAAAATGAATCTGAGAAAGTGGTAGATCATGTTCTATTAAAAGAAGCTATGAAACATTTGGAACAGAAAGAACAGCAAATGATCTATTACCGATATTTTGAAGGAAAAACTCAACAAGAAATTGCGAAGATCTTTCATATTTCACAGGTACAAGTTTCAAGAATAGAAAAAAGGATCTTAAAAAAACTAAGAAGACAAATGATTGGAAATATCTGAAAAACTATGCTAGAATAAAGAAAACACAAATCTGGATCGATCGTTAAAGGATAATTCATCCATTTTCCCAGGTAAAAGGAGTAAGATAGAATGACATATGAAAAAAAGTCGGTAATTGAATTACGTGAAATTGCCAAAGAAAGAAAAATAAAAGGCATTTCGACCTTAAAGAAACAAGAACTGATCAAAGTATTAGAAAACTATGATCAGGAACAATCAAAACAAAAGGAAGAACCGCAGATACAACGTGAACCAAAACAATCTTATTCAGAGCATCAAGAAAGAAAACATCACCAGAAAGAATTTCCAAAGAATATAAAAAGTCTGGACAGCGGAGAAAAAGCACATGGGATTCTGGAAGTTATGCCAGACGGGTATGGTTTCATCCGATGTGAAAACTATCTTCCAGGGGAGAATGATATCTATGTATCTCCGGCTCAGATCCGCAAATTCAATTTAAAAACAGGAGACATCTTAACAGGAGCGATCCGTATCAAAACCCAGAGTGAGAAATTCAGTGCCTTATTATTCGTAGAATCTGTCAATGGATATAAGCCAGAAATGGCAGCGAGAAGACAGCATTTTGAAGATCTGACACCAATCTTCCCTAACGAAAGATTAGGAATGGAAACAGAGAGATCATCCATACCAATGCGAATGGTTGACCTGCTATCACCCGTTGGAAAAGGGCAGCGAGGAATGATCGTATCTCCTCCAAAGACAGGAAAGACAACACTGTTAAAACAAATGGCACAAAGTATCAGCCAGAATTATAAAGATATCAAATTAATCGTATTATTGATCGATGAACGACCAGAAGAGGTCACAGATTTTAAAGAATCTATCGAAGGAAAGAACGTTGAAGTTATTTATTCCACATTTGATGAATTACCAGAACACCACAAGAGAGTGTCAGAGATGGTATTAGAACGTGCAAAACGTCTCGTAGAACATAAAGAAGATGTCGTAATTTTATTAGATAGTATCACAAGACTTGCAAGAGCTTACAACCTTACAGTACCGCCAAGCGGAAGAACATTAACTGGTGGACTTGATCCAGCCGCTCTCTATATGCCGAAGAAATTTTTCGGTGCAGCCAGAAATATGAGAGAAGGCGGAAGTCTTACCATCCTTGCCACAGCACTCGTAGAGACAGGAAGCAAGATGGACGACGTGATCTTTGAAGAATTCAAGGGAACAGGTAATATGGAATTAGTCTTAAACCGTCGTCTGGCAGAAAAAAGAATCTTCCCAGCGGTTGATATTGCCAAATCAGGAACAAGAAGAGAAGAGCTGTTGCTTACCAAAGATGAAAGAGAAGTTGTCACAGCACTTCACAAAGAATTATCCGGAAACCGTTCGGAAGAATTTATGGAACAGATGTTAGATTTATTTAAACGAACCCAAAACAACAAAGAATTTGTAGCACTAACCAAACGATCATTATTAAGAAAATAAAAAAAGTAATTGCAATTTCAAATAAATTGTGATAGAATAAAAAAGCTGTTTATAAAACAAGAAATGACGAAAGTCAAAGTATGTAAATGTTGGCAAAATCCAACAAATTTTTTAGAAGAGGTGAAAGAACATGCGTGAAGGAATCCATCCAAATTATTATCAGGCAAAAGTAGTATGCAACTGTGGTAACGAATTCGTAACAGGATCTACAAAGGAAGATATCCACGTAGAAATCTGCTCAAAATGTCATTCATTCTACACAGGACAGCAGAAAGCTACTCAGGCTCGTGGACGTATTGATAAGTTCAATCGTAAATATGGTGTTAAGTAGAAAAGTAAGAAATCAGGTTGAGGTTATCGAAATCTCAACCTTTTTTTTATGTAACGAGAAAAATCTCATAGAAATATAGGAGACAACAATGGCGGTTCGTATAGGCGGGCAGGCAGTGATCGAAGGCGTAATGATGAAGAATATGGATCGTTATGCAGTATCCGTGCGAAAGCCCAATGGCAAGATAGAGACGAAAGTAGAAGAATGCGTAAGCTTCGCAGAGAAACATCCATTATTTCAATTACCAGTTTTCCGAGGAATGGCAAATTTCCTGGAATCTATGGTGATCGGGATGAAGACACTGAATTATTCTGCATCTTTTTACGAAGACGAAGAAGAACAAACAGAGAGCAGGACAGAACAGCTCTTAGAAAAGATTCTTGGAGAGAAAGCAGAGAAGATCATCATGGGAATCGTACTGGTATTTTCACTGGCAATTTCCATCGGATTATTTATGATCCTTCCATACATCGCATCCGAAGCACTCGGAAAGCTGATCAGGAATGAATATGTGATTTTATTTATGGAAGGTATTATCCGAATAGCGATATTTCTTGGATACATTGTGTTGATCTCAAGAATGGAAGACATCAAGAGAGTCTTCATGTATCATGGTGCAGAACATAAAACGATCAACTGTTTAGAAGCAGGTGTTCCTTTAACTCCTGAAAATGTGGATAACTTTTCAAGATTACACAAAAGATGTGGAACAAGTTTTATTTTTATCGTTATGATCATCAGTATGGTATTTTTCTTCTTTATCAGAGTGGATACCATATGGTTACGAATCGTATTAAGATTATTATTTTTACCATTGGTAGCTGGTGTTTCCTATGAATTTATCCGGCTGGCAGGAAGCAGTGACCACCCGCTTGTTCAGATATTTTCAAAACCAGGACTGGCACTTCAGAGACTGACAACGAAAGAACCAGATCACTCCATGATCGAAGTTGCGATCGCATCGGTGGAAGGTGTCTTCGATTGGAGAGAATATTTAGAAAATCTTCATAAAGGGGAACAAAAAGAAGATGAATAGAAGAGAATGGGTCCTCTATGGACAAAAGGAATTAGAAGAAGCACAGATTGAGAATGCATCCGGTGATGCATGGTATTTATTTTCCGAATGTTTTCATATATCAAGGGAAGACTACCTGTTTGGGATGACCGATGAGATCAATGATAAAGAAGCGGAAGAAAGATATAAGGAACTGATTCAGAAGAGAAAAGAACATGTTCCACTGCAATATATTTTAGGAACACAGGAATTTATGGGATATACATTTAAGGTAACATCAGATGTACTGATCCCAAGAGCAGATACAGAAACAGTATTGGAAGAAGTGCTTGATCAGTTAAAACAGTCAAAGAAACCAGATACGATACTGGATATCTGTACAGGATCTGGCTGTATTGCGATCAGTCTGGCATTGATTTTGAATCCAGAAGTATGTATTGGGACAGATATCAGTGAAAAAGCATTAAAAATCGCAAAAGCTAATGGCGAAAATCTCGCACCTATGGTAAAATTTATTCAAAGTGACCTTTTTGAGAATGTCACAGGAAGCTATGATCTGATCATTTCCAATCCACCATATATTACAACAGAAGAATGTGGAAAGTTAATGCCGGAAGTGAAAGACCATGAACCGATGTTAGCACTTGATGGGAAAGAAGATGGACTTTATTTTTATAAGAAGATCATCAAAGAAGCGAAAAATTATTTAAACCCAGATGGAATGCTTGCATTCGAGATTGGATATGATCAGGGAGAAGCAGTGAAGAATTTGATGGAAGCACAGGATTTTGCCTGTGTTGAGATAAAAAAAGACTTGGCAGGATTAGACCGGCTGGTCTTTGGATTTGCAAGAGAAGGAGAATAAGATGTTTGATAAGTTAGAAGGTTTAGTAGATCGTCTGGACACTGTACTGCAGGAATTGAATGATCCAGATGTAGCAGGTAACCAGAATCGTTTCCGTGATCTGATGAAAGAACAAAATGAGCTGACACCGATCGTGGAAAAATACAAAGAATACAAAGCAGAGAAACAGAATATCGAAGATAGTTTGATGCTTTTAGAAGAAGAGTCTGACGAAGAGATGAAAGAACTTGCCAAGGAAGAACTGAATGAATCTAAGGCAAATGTGGAAAGATTAGAAGAAGAGTTAAAGATTCTCTTAATTCCAAAGGATCCAATGGATGACAAGAATATCATCGTTGAGATGCGTGCCGGTGCCGGTGGAGATGAAGCTGGGTTATTCGTCGCTGACGTTGCACGTATGTATCGAAATTATGCAGAAAGCAAACGTTGGAAAGTAAATACATTAAGTTTTAATGAGAGTGGAATCGGTGGATTTAAAGAACTTGTATTCATGGTATCTGGACAGGGTGCATACTCAAGATTCAAGTACGAAAGCGGTGTACACCGTGTACAGAGAATCCCTGCAACAGAGTCTGGAGGAAGAATCCATACATCTACAATTACGGTAGCGATCATGCCAGAAGTGGAAGATGTGGAAGTAGAAATCGATATGAACGATTGTAAGTTTGATGTATTCCGTGCATCAGGAAATGGTGGACAGTGTGTCAATACAACAGACTCTGCGGTACGTTTAACACATATTCCAACAGGAATCGTTGTATCATGCCAGGATGAAAAATCACAGTTAAAGAATAAGGACAAAGCGTTAAAGGTATTACGTTCCCGTCTGTATGAATTAGAACAGCAGAAAGCACATGATGAAGAAGCAGCAAAGAGAAAGAGCCAGATCGGTACAGGAGACCGTTCTGAAAAGATCAGAACGTACAATTATCCACAGGGTCGTGTTACAGATCACAGAATCAAGCTGACACTTCACAAATTAGATTCTATCATGAACGGTGATTTAGATGAATTGATCGACAGCTTAACAGCAGCAGATCAGGCAGCAAAATTAAGTAACATGGAAGAAGAATAATACAAAGAGATTTATAAGGGGTCAGGTGATCAAACCTGGCCCCTGCATATATTTAATTGAGGTATACAAAATGAAAGATGGATTTATCAAAGTTGCAGCCGCAACACCAAAGATCAAAGTGGCAGATCCTGCATACAATACAGAAGAAATTTTAAAGATCATCGATGAGACAGAGAAAAAAGGAGCAAGTATTCTGGTATTTTCTGAATTAACGATCAGTGGATATACATGTGGTGATCTATTCTTGCAGCAGCCACTTTTAACAGAATGTAAAAATCAGCTTTTAAGAATTGTGAAAGCAACTGAAAATAAGAGTATGTTAGTTGTTGTGGGATGTCCGATCGTTATAAAACAAAAATTATATAACTGTGCGGTTGTGATCAGTGATGGCAGTATTTTAGGAATCGTGCCAAAAACACATTTACCAAACTATTCAGAATTTTATGAATTACGTCATTTTACATCTGGAGAAGGATTAGAAGAAGATCTTTGGTTTGGAGAAGAATTTGGTTATGTAAATGTAGCCGTGAATCAGTTATTCAAATGCAAAGAGATTCCAGAACTTGTGGTAGCATGTGAAATCTGTGAAGATCTCTGGGTACCACTTCCACCAAGCACATATCACGCAATGGCAGGAGCAACGGTGATCTGTAATCCATCTGCAAGTGTAGAGACAACAACAAAAGAATCTTATCGAAGAAGCCTTGTATCAAATCAGTCAGCAAGATTGTTAGCGGCTTATATCTATGCTGATGCAGGAGAAGGAGAATCCACACAGGATGTTGTATACAGTGGACACCATCTCATCTGTGAAAATGGTTCAGTTTTAGCAGAAGCAAAACGATTTACAAATGAGATTATCTATGCAGATATCGATGTGCAGAAATTGGCAGCAGAACGAAGAAAGATGACTTCTTTCCCAGGAGGCCAAACAGATGATTATTTTGAACAGGAATTTTCACTAGAAGTCAAAGAAAACAAGATCACAAGAACATTCCCGAAAGCACCATTTGTACCAGATAATCAAGATGAAAGAGATAAACGATGCGATGAAATCCTATCCTTACAGTCCATGGGACTTAAGAAACGTCTGGAACATACAAACTGCAAACACGCAGTCGTAGGAATCTCCGGTGGATTGGATTCTACATTAGCAGTCTTGGTTACAGCAAGAGCTTTCGATTTGTTAGATATTCCAAGAGAAAATCTGATCTGTGTGACAATGCCATGCTTTGGAACAACAGACAGAACTTACCAGAATGCCGTATCCCTGATCAAAGAATTAGGAGCGACACTCAAAGAAGTAAGAATCGAAAAAGCAGTCCGCCAGCATTTTGCAGATATCGGACATGATGAAAATAACCATGATGTAACTTATGAAAACTCTCAGGCAAGAGAAAGAACCCAGATTCTGATGGACATGGCAAACCAGTACAATGGTATGGTCATCGGAACAGGAGATATGTCAGAACTGGCACTCGGATGGGCAACATACAACGGGGATCATATGTCTATGTATGCAGTAAACTGCTCCGTACCAAAGACATTAGTTCGTTACCTTGTACTTTACTATGCAGAGACAACAGAGAATAAGAAATTATCAGAAGTACTGATGGATGTCCTAGACACACCAGTCAGCCCAGAATTATTGCCACCAGTTGACGGAGTCATCTCACAGAAGACAGAAGACTTAGTTGGACCATACGAATTGCACGATTTCTTCTTATATTATATGTTACGATTTGGATTTCCAAAAGCTAAACTATACCGCATGGCAAAATTAACATTTGACGGTGTATATGATGATGAAACGATCAAGAAATGGCTGGATAAATTCTACTGGAGATTCTTCAGCCAGCAGTTTAAACGTTCATGTCTGCCAGACGGACCTAAAGTTGGTAGTGTAGCGGTATCACCTCGTGGAGATCTAAGAATGCCTAGTGATGCTAGTCCAACGGCTTGGTTGTAGAGAAATAAATAGATTTTCCGTAATAATATATAATAAAAGTACAAAAAATCAGAATATTGTTATTCTTGTATGTATCATTATGAGGAGTAAACAAATATGAATCAACAATCAAAAAAAAATCTAACTAATAGGATTGTCGTTTTAGCAGGAATCGCAGTTTTTGCTTTATTTATTGGAATTTATGTCTGTGTATTTTCAAACTATTTGAAACAGCATAACACAAGAAAAAAATTATTCGGTGCAACTTATATGACGATGAATAATGAATTCTATAAGATAGTTAATAACCAGATTCGGATGCAGGTTGAGAAGAATGGGGACCAGATGATCACATTAGATCCAGCACTCGATCAGAAGAAGCAGAATGAACAGATTAAACAGTTGGTCAAACGAAAAGTAGATGCGATTTTTCTAAATCCAGTAGACTGGAAAGCAGTAGAACCAGGACTTGTAGCTGCAAAGAAAGCGAAGATTCCCGTGATCGTTATCGACTCACAGGTTTACAGAAGTGATCTCGTCGCAATGACGATCGTGTCAGATAACTACAAGGCAGGCGTTTTATGTGCCAAGGAAATGATGAAGCAAAAAGATCAGGCGAATATCATCTTGTTAACACATAATGCAGCAAAATCTGCGGTAGATCGTATCAATGGATTTTTAGATACGATCAAGAACAATAAAAACTATAAGATCCTTGCATCTGCAGATACCCAAGGACAGATTGAACGTGCACTTCCTAAGGTAGATAAGATTATCGAAGAATACCAGAACATAGATATTGTCATGGGATTAAATGACCCAGCGGCGATGGGAGCTTTGGCGGCTCTTGACAGCAAGGGTGCAAGAGAAGGGGTTCTTGTATACGGAATCGATGGATCGCCAGAAGGGAAAAAGCTGATCAAAGAAGGTATGATGACAGGAACAGCGGCACAGTCTCCAAAACAGATGGCAGACACAGCGGTCAATGCGGCATACCAGACTCTGCAAGGGGAGAAAGTAGCGAAGAAAAAGATCATCTCTGTTCAAATGATAACAAAAAAAAATGTAGAGCAGATTGATATTAGCCGTTGGCAGTAAAGAGGGAATGATATGGATCGAAAAAATCAAAATTTATATTATATTAAGATTCTGATGGGAGTCATAAATTTCATCATTTTATCCTTCCTTTCTGCAGTTTTTATTTTAACATTAAATAAGATCAATTGTGATTTTGGAGCAAGGAATTTCTTAGAGAATATCACATATCTCCCAAACGAACCAGTGACATCAACAGTGTTGATATTTATTGCTTTTTTCTTATTGTTAGGCATTATAGAAATTCGAAGAAAACAAAGAAAAAGGCAACAGGTATCTGTGATCTTATATGCAGCAGAGATTTTGTTATGTCTGATCATTATTAAATTTGTTTATGTAAATTATAATGGAATCATTCTTCTTGTCATTGCAGATATTGTAACGGATATCAAAGATAAACACACTAGGGGAATTTTCCTTGTCATCATGGGAATGATATATTTATTCTCAGACTACGATATCATATCAATGTTTATAGATATGATATCGTTCCAACAATTTTTGAGTGTATACCCGGCGAAAGTCAGTATGATGATCCAAGGAACAAGAAATATACTAGTTGCATTGAATGCGATCGCATTTATTGCATACATGATCATTTTGATGAGAAATCAGATGAAAGAAAATGCAAGGATTGGATTGTTAAACCTTCAGCTTCAGACAGCCAATATACGTTTAAAAGAAATGAATGAACAGTTGAAGGACTATTCAGAGATGACAGAGAAAATGGCGGAGACAAGGGAACGAAATCGAATTGCCAGAGAGATTCATGACACACTGGGGCATACGATGACTGGACTGTCTGCAGGAATTGACGCATGTATCGCGATGATCGATTTTTCTGTAGATGCAACGAAAGAACAGTTAAATAAAATATCACAGGTTGCAAGGCAAGGAATTAAAGATATTCGAAGATCGGTCAATAAATTAAGACCAGATGCCTTAGAGCATAGTGGATTGCAAGAAGCTTTAGAAAAGATGATCAATGAGACGATGCAGGTATCAGATGTTAAGATTAATTATGATTGTCAGGTAGAGGTCTTGAAATTCAATCAAGATGAAGAAGATATGATCTATCGTGTAGTACAGGAAAGTATCACAAATGCGATCAGGCATGGAAAAGCGAAGCAGATTGATGTAAACTTATGGAAGGAAGATAAGTGGCTCAATCTAGAGATCAAAGACAATGGAATCGGATGTGAAGAGATTCATACAGGATTTGGATTGATCCATATCGAAGAGAGGATCAAGATGTTAAAAGGAACTGTAGAATATGATGGAAGTAATGGATTTAAAGTCACAGCAAGAATACCGATCAGATGGGGTGAAAAACTATGATTAAAGTAATGATAGCAGATGATCAGGAACTGATCAGACAAAGTTTACAGATCGTACTTGAGATGAAAGAAGGAATCGAAGTTACTGCAACTGCCAAGGACGGAAGAGAAGTCATTCAGGAAGTCAGGAAAGACAAGCCAGATGTTATTTTAATGGATGTGCGTATGCCAGAAATGGATGGAGTGCAATGTACACAGATCATCAAAGAACAATATCCAGATGTCAAGATCATTATCTTGACAACGTTCGATGATGATGAGTATGTATACAATGCATTAAAACATGGAGCAAGTGGTTATCTGTTAAAAGGAATTTCTATGGATGAATTAGAAAAAGCGATCAATACAGTACATAGCGGCGGGGCCATGATCAATCCAGAAGTGGCAACAAAGGTGGTCGATTTCTTCTCTGAAATGGCACAAAGCAATTATGATACATCAATTCATGCACAGAATGTAGAAGAGATCACAGATGCAGAATGGGAGATCATTAAATTAGTCGGAAGAGGCATGTCAAATAAAGAAATCTCGACGGAACTAAGCCTTTCCGAAGGAACTGTACGAAATTATCTCAGCACGATCTTAAGTAAACTAGACCTAAGAGACAGAACCCAGCTTGCAATCTGGGAAGTACAGTCAGGTTCAGCCAAATACGGGAGAAGATAGATGAGACAGAAACTAGAAAAATGGTGGAAACGAATCATTGCTGTTGGATTGGTCATAAGTTTATTATCTGTTGGCTTTGTGATCTATCCCAAACAACAAAAAATTGTTTTAACCTTTGGAATGTTTGCAGGAAACCAGTGGGGTGTTCCAGATGATAATTGCTATCAAATGATCGATCAGGTGATCAAAGAATTTGAAAAAGAATATCCAAATATCACGATTAAATACGAAAGTGGTGTGATGAAAGATGATTATTCAGAATGGTTGTCACAAAAGGCACTCAAAGGAAAACTTCCAGATGTTTTTATGGTCTTGCCAGAAGATTTTAGCACATTTTCATCTGTAGGAATGTTGAAGAAATTAGATTCATATGTCCAAGTCGATAAAGCGTTCAAAAAAAGTAACTATTATAAAGGGAGTTACGATGCAGGAACTTATAAGGGAACGCAATACGTCCTGCCATACGAAAGTGTACCAACATTGATGCTCGTCAATAAAACATTGCTAAAAAAAGAACATATTAAAATGCCTGGAAATCACTGGACGTGGAATGATTTTTACACGATCTGTCAAAAAGTAACCAAGGATACCGATGGAGATGGTCGTTTAGACCAATTTGGTGTGTATGATTATAAATGGAATGATGCCACGCTAAGTAATGGCGGAAACTTATTTAATCAAAGTGGAACAAAATGTAATCTTTCATCTGAACCAATTGAAAATGCAATTCTGTTTACAAAGAAGATTGAAAGAATATCATTATTTCGAAATCTGACCTCAGATGATTTTGACTCAGGAAATATTGCATTCCGTCCCATGACATTTTCAGAATTTCGAACATATAAGCCATATCCATGGAAGATTAACAAATACTTTGATTTTAAATGGGACTGTATCAAACTCCCTTCCGGACCAGATGGAGAAAATAAGACACAGGTAGATAATCTTCTGATGGGAATGAGTAATCGGACGAAACATGGAGATATGGCATGGCAGTTTTTAAAGAAATTATGCTATGAAACGAAGACACAGCAGAAGATCTTTCAGTACCGCCAAGGTATTTCACCATTAAAAGCTGTGACAAATTCAAAACAAGCACAGAGGGTGTTAGAAAAAAGCATGGGAGAAAATATGACAGATAAAATGAAACTGTTAGATGAACTCATGGACAATGCCATGCAGACTCCAAAATTTCGAAAATACAATGAAGCTTATCAAAAGATTGATAGTGAGATGACAAGGATTCTTACAGATGAAGAGGAATTTGACACGAATATCTTAAAACTAAAACAAGAGATTGATAAGATTTTAAATCAGTAATAATAAGAAGATCAAAACAAACAAAACACAAATATGACATTTGTCACATAAAAAGGGACATTTGTAAATTGAAAGTCATGACAATTTACAGATGTCCTTTTTTTGTGCGATTGGTAGAATAAGCTTGTAAATAAGAGATAGGAAAAAAGAAAGGAGAAGAGGATGAAATACGTAGTATTAGTTAGCCACGGAACATTTGCACCAGGACTTCACAGTGTACTTAAGATGTTAGCTGGTGGAGAAAGAGAAGACGTGATCAGCGTCGGATTAGAGGACGGAATGAGTGCTGATGAATTCGCAGAGAAATTCAGCAATGCGATCAGCAAGATCACAGTAGACGATGAGATCATTCTTCTTGGTGACATTGTGGGTGGATCACCTCTTACAAATGCAATTGAACAGGTATCAAACAAAGGACTGATCGGTCAGACAGTGATCTTTGGTGGAATGAACCTGGCAATGGCATTGACAGCAACATTAATGAAAGACGGCGTAGACACTGACATGCTAAAAGACAGCTTGATCAATGAGGCAAAAGATGCAGTTAAAGAATTTGTTATGACACCAGCAAACGATGATGAAGAAGACGATATTTAAATTTTAAGGAGGAAAAGAATATGTCAGTTTCATTTTTAAGAATTGATGACCGTATGATCCATGGTCAGACAGTAACACGATGGTCACTAGAGTATCCATGCGATGGACTGATCGCAGTAAACGACAAAGCAGCAACAACAGATGCTCTTAAGATGGCATATAAGAGTGCCAGTACAAAGAAAACATTTGTTTGGACTTATGAAGCATGGAAGAAGAAAAACCAGAAAGTATTAGACAGCAAAGACAATTACTTCCTGATCACAAAAGATCCAATCCAGATGAAGAAGATCTTAGTGGATGATGGATTTGTTCCAAGTGATGTAAAGAAAGTAATCGTAGGACCATGTAATGACAGACCAGAAGCTGTCAAACTTGGTAATAACCAATCTATTACACAGGAAGAAGCAGAAGCTTTAGAAGCGATCAGCAAAGCTGGTTATGAAATCGAATTCGCACTGATCAAAGAAGCGTCCATCGGAACATGGGACAAATTCAGAGGTCAGTTTGGATTTAACTAAAAAACCAATAGAGAGGAGAAACTATTATGACAATTAGTTGGTTACAAGCAATCATTTTAGGTATTTTTGCCTGCTTATCCAGTATGCCTGGTATGGGAGGTACAACCATTGGTAACTACACATTAGGAAGACCATTAGTTGCAGGTCTTGTCTGTGGTATCGTACTTGGAGATATTCAGGCAGGTGTTTTAGTCGGTGCGGCAATGCAGGTTGTATATATCGCATTGGTTACACCAGGAGGAACTGTATCAGCAGACGTTCGTGCCGTATCTTATATCGGTATTCCACTGGCAATGTTAGCATTAAATTCATACGGATTAGATCCTGCATCAGCAAAAGGTATCTCCATGGCAACATCATTTGGAGCAATGGTAGGAACGATCGGTACAGTATTATTCTATGGAACAGCAACGATCAACCTTGTATGGCAGCACATTGGATGGCAGGCCGTTGAAAAAGGTGAATTCAGAAGATTATACGTTGTAGATATGGTTCTTCCATGGATTTCTCATATCATCTGCAGTTTCTTACCAGCAGTTGTAATGTGTAAATTAGGAGTTCCAGTTGTAGAAGCGATCAAAACAACATTACCAATGGATGGAATTGCAATGAAAACACTGTTTACAGTAGGTAGCTTGCTTCCTTGCGTAGGTATTGCGATCTTATTAAAACAGGTAGTAACAAAAGCAGTTGACTTTATACCATTCTTCTTCGGATTTACATTAGCAGCAAGTATGGGATTAAACCTTGTATCAGTAACAGTTGTAGCAGCAATGTTCGCAATTATTTACTACAACATTAAAATGGTAGGAATCAGAGCAAAAGAAGCAGCCTTAGCTTCTGGCGGTTCCTTTGACGATGATGACGAGGAGGATATTTAATATGGCAGAGAAAAAACTATCTAAAAAAGCGTTAAATAAATCATTCCGTAACTGGGCTTATGGAAACTTAACATGTTTCTCTCAGGAACATATGCAGACATTTGGTTATCTGTGTGCAATGCTTCCATTGGTAGAAGAGTTATATGATACAAAAGAAGAACAGAAAGAAGCAATGAATACATACACAGCTTTCTTTAATACAGAACCACAGGTTGGATCTATCATCGTAGGTATCACAGCTGGTCTTGAGGAAGCAAAAGCAAATGGAAATGAAGATATCGATGCAGAAGCGATCAATGGTATCCGTGCCGGTCTTATGGGACCTTTAGCAGGTATTGGTGATTCCTTAGTTGTAGGTACATTAATTCCTATCTTACTTGGTATCGCACTGGGATTATCAACAGGTGGATCTGTCGTAGGACCGATCTTCTATATCGTAGCATGGAACTTGATCATGGCATTTGGAATGAAGTTCTTATACTTCAAAGGATATGAACTGGGTGGAAAAGCCGTAGATATCCTGGTTGGTGAGCAAGCAACCGCGATCCGTGAAGCAATCGTTATGTTAGGAACAATGGTTGTTGGATCTGTAGCAGCAACATGGGTATCAGTAAAAACATCATTCCATCTTGTAAACAGTGCAGGAAAAGAATTCTTAAATCTTCAGAATCAGTTAGACGGAGTATATCCAGGATTCTTAACAGCAGCTTTTGTAATCTTCTGTTGGTGGTTAATGTCAAAGAAAAAAGTATCTCCAGTTGTTACAATGTTGATCTTAGTAGTTGTAGCATTTATCGGAGTTATGATCGGATTCTTTAACCCAGGATTAAAATACTAAGAAAGGAAGTATATTATGACAACACAAACAAGAGCACAGCAGTTAAAAGAAATTGAATTTCAGACACAAATGCTCAATAACCTCAAAAAATGGATTCGCAATCTCATTATTCTATCTTCTATCGGAATCATACTTGCGTATTGGGGACTAGGTGTCCAAAGTAAAATGCCATTTACAGTATTTGGTGTAGCTGGAGTGATCATTACGATCATCAGTGTGATACTTTGTGTTGTCATAGGCCTTGGTATTAAACGAGGAAGAGCAAACGTAGACAAGATATTACAATTAGTGAAAGCCTAAGCATAGAACTATTGTTTTTTGATTGAAAAAGGACGATTATAGTTAGATCGTCCTTTTTTCTACAAAGAAAGGGAAAAAATATGAGGAAAGTTAGCCCAAGATTAGTAGCAATAATGATGGCAAGTGTAGTCAGTGTCACTTCTATCGCGCCAGTAACAGCATACAATCATGTAACTGTAAATGCAGCACAATTACAGCAGCAGGCGATAGATTGGACATTTACAGGGAATGGAAAAGTAGACAATGATAAGATCCAGTTATCAGGAGCTGGTGATAATATCGGTATCACAAATATCAAAAAAGAAGATAATTATGCGGTCAAAGCAAAACTGACACAAGGAGAAGAAGATGGAGCTGTCGGTGTGATTATGGGAGCAAAGGAAGCAAAAGATCCAAAGAAAGGTTCTGTAGTAGCCAATGTTACTCCATCTACTGGAGCCGTACGTTTGTTCTGTTTCCAAGGAGGACGCAACAACGATCTTCAGAAAGAAAAAGTATTTGATGAATTAAAAAATAAAGATACTTATGATTTTGACATTTCTGTAAAACAACGTCATTTGACAGTTAAGATCAATGGTGTAAAAGTCATCAGTATGGAGATCACAGATACGATTTTTGAAGGAAAGGTTGGTCTTATTTCCTTCAATGAAACAATGACAGCATCTGATTTTTCCGTGGAAGATATCGCGATTCCAAAAGCAACAGCACATTTAACAAATTTACAGGTAACAGGTGGCAACTTAGATAAGAAATATACACAGGATACAAATGATTATGCGATCACAGTGCCTAATACAGTTGATAAATTATCTATCACACCAACTGTAAGTGATAATGGAACAGTGACGATCGGTGAACAAAAAGCAGAAAATGGAAAAGCAACAGAAGTATCATTAAAGATTGGATCTCAGGAAATTCCTGTCACAGTGACAAGTACAAATGGTGCAGTAGAAACTACAACATTACATGTATTAAGAAATGTAGATGGTTCAGCATATACAGTGCCAACCAGACCACAATATCATTTTTCACAGGCAATGGGATGGAGCAATGACCCAAACGGAATGCTTTATTATAAGGGAGAATGGCATTTATTCTTCCAGCATAATCAGGCAAGAACGACATGGGGAGAGTTAGAATGGGGACATGCAGTTTCTAAAGATCTGATCCACTGGGAAGAATTGCCAAGACCATTAAATTATCAGGAAGATAATGGAGCAATGTTCTCTGGATGTGGAGTTGTAGATGATGAGAATACATCCGGTTTATTTGGAGATGAAAAAGGACCTGGAAAAGGTGGACTTATTGTGATCTATACACAGAACAATGAATTAAATGGCCACAGAGGACAGGATCAGTGCATCGCATACAGCAAAGATAACGGAAGAACATGGACAAAATATAAAGGAAATCCAATCTTAAAATGGGATGAAGATCATCTAAAAGATACAGCATTCCGTGATCCAAAAGTATTCCGTCACGATGGAAAATGGTTTATGGTATTAGCGGGAGGAATCTTAAGAATTTATTCTTCTGATGATCTGATTCATTGGAATATTGAAAGTACATATAAAGGAAGTGATGATATCGGTAATCCAGCAGGATTAAGAGTTGAAACAGAATGTCCTGATATGTATCCTTTAACAGCAGATGATGGAACAACAAAATGGGTTATCAGTGAAGGAGGACGTTATTATCGTATCGGTGATCTCAAGAAGATTGATGGACATTGGACATTTGTACAGGATAAAGACAGCGACCGTTATGTCATGAACTTTGGACCTCATTCTTATGCAGCAATGACATATTATATTGGTAATGGGGAAACAACCAATGGAAAACCAGAAAACCGAAGAATCATGATCAACTGGGCAAGTACATGGGCTGATGGATACTGCAATAACGTTGATAAAGTGACTGGACAGTGGGGATACAATGGATTCTTTAATCTTCAGACAGAATTAAATGTGAAGAAGATTGATGGTAAGTATAAACTAGTTCAGACACCAATTGACGAATACAAGAAATTACGTGTCAACGAAGCAGCAACCAAACTTGAAAATGTTACGATTCCAAAGAAGACAGAAAACAGTGAAAATCTGTTATCAGGAGTCAAAGCAGGACAATATGAAGTTGTCGCAGAACTTACACCACAGGCAGGAACAAAAGAAGTTGGATTCAAATTAAGAACAAACAAATCTGGAAGTCAGGAAACAGTTGTATCTTATAATACAGAAACAAAGAAAGTATCCATCAATGGAGAAAAATCTGGTACACATCCAGCGGGACAGCAGACAAAGAACATCGTATCTGATGCAATCGTCACAGAGAAAGATGGAAAAGTAAAATTAGACATCTTTGTTGATGAATCAAGTGTTGAAGTATATGGACAAGATGGACAGGTTACAGGAGCATTAGCAGTATTCCCATCTGTCAGTAGTACAGGAATGGAAGTATATTCTGAAGGTGGAGAAACAACAGGAAATATCACGGTTTATCCAATGAAGAGTATCTGGGAAAATAAGATCACAGATACAAACACAGCAACAGATCTATATATCAGTACAGACTCTGGAAGTGGAGAATATAATGTCGGAGATAAGATCAGTGTAAATGCTGCAATCTCTCCAATGAAAGCAGATCAGAAAGTAACATGGAAAGTAAGTAATAACAAAAGTAATAAAGTTAAAGTTGTTAAAACAGAAGATGATGAACTTCAGTTAGAAGCACTAAAAGAAGGAAGTGTCACTGTTACAGCAACAACAGCAAATGGATTATCAAGAAGTATTGATATATTTGTTTCAGCAGCAGACGATGGTATTTCACTTAGTGACTGGAAACAACATGGTGGTAAATGGACGATCAGTGAGAATTCTAACAGTTGTACAGGAGAAGCCAGTGGAGACGCATTCTTAATGTCAGGAACAAAGATCAGTTCAGATGATTATATTTTTGAATCAGATGTTGTTTATCACAGTGGACAGGCATTTGCATTATTATTCCGTGGACAGAACCCAGATTCTACCAGTGCATATGCAGCTAATGTAGACACACAAAGAAAAGGTAGTACAGCAAGAATCTTTACATTTGGAGGCGGAACCGGAGACATCGGAAAAGATGGAAATTACAACTTAAGCGAAGGACAGAAATATCATTTCAAAGTTGTAGTAAAAGGTAACCAGTATAAAGTGTATATTGAGGACAAGCTGGTACTGAATGTAAGAGATGTAAAAGTTGAGAATAATTACAAAGAAGGAAGATATGTTGGATTTAATGTATTCAACGGAAAAGTAACATTCCAGAATATGAAAGTCACACCATTAGAAGTGAAAGTTCCAACAGTTTCTGATAAACTTGCATTAACAGCAGGCGAGAAAGCAGCAATTGCTGTTTCCAATATCGAGGACAACAGTTTCAACATCATCAGATACAAATCTTTGGACAAAACGATCGCAGATGTAGATGAAGATGGTAACATCACAGCAAAGAAAGCTGGAACAACACAGATTGAAACGCAGGTTACAACTTTTGGAAGAAGTTACACATACAAGACTCAGGTAATAGTAAAAGAAAAAGAAGTAGAAACTCCAAAAGTTTCTATTACAGCAACACTAAAAGGTAATGCAGGAAAGACTGTCACAACGATCAAAGATGTGAAAGCAGGAGATACTCTGCCAGCATGGAACAAAGCAAAATATAAAGCAGCTGGTAAGAAAGGTTATGTATTTGCAGGATGGACATACAATGGAAAAATTGTTACAAAGATGCCAGAAAGCGACAAGAATATTACATTAACAGCTAAATTTGTTAAAGTAACAGTTGGAAAAGCAGGTTCATTATCTGTCAGATCCAAAGCAGGAAAAGGTGTAGGATTTGTAGCAAGATCAACACAATCTGTCAACAAATATGGAGAAAAACGAGGATTTAGATTCCGTTATTCCACAAGCAAAAAGATGAAATCTGCAAAATACAAAACAACAGGTTTAGCGAAGAATGTTTATACAAAAACAGGTCTGAAAAAAGGCAAGAAATACTATGTACAGGTTCGCTATTACTACTATGATTCAACAAATCAGAAAGTATACGGAGCATATTCTAATGCGAAGTCAGTGAAAGCAAATTAAAAATGAAAAGCCATCTGGGATATTTCACTCTCGCCAGATGGCTTTTCTTGCTTTATAATAATGAAAGAAATAGACAACAAAGCAGAGAAACGAAAGGATGCAGACATAATGAAAAAATATAAAGCAGTATTTAGTGATATCGATGGAACATTATTAAATTCAAAACATCAGATACCAGAAAATACAAGAAAAAAAATAAAACAGATCAACCAAAATGGAATCCCATACGTCTTAGTATCCGCAAGAATGCCAAAAGGCATGACAGCTATCAGAGCAGAATTAGAGGCGAAGAGTCCAATGATCTGCTACAGCGGAGCTTTAGTTGTTGATGAAGAAGACCATCCAATCTACAGTGTGGCAATGCCACAAGAAGTTGCCATGAAGTTATGCAGAAGAGTCTATGAATTGAATCCAAAGATTTCGGTTAACATTTACACAAACGATGAATGGCTGGTAAAAGATAAAAAAGAATATTGGGCAGCGCAGGAAAGTGATATCACAGGCGTGATTCCACAAGAAGTGTCTTTTGAAGATGAAGAAGTCTACAAAGAAGTACACAAGGTGTTATGCATGGGAGATAAAGAAGATATTGCAGCGTTGGAACAACAGTTAGTAAAAGAATTCCCACAGATCAGAATTTATCGATCCAAAGATACCTATTTAGAGATCATGTCCATGAAAGCATCCAAATCAGATGCAATCCATATGTTAAAAGACCATTTTCATGTGAAACAAGAAGAGATAATGGCATTTGGTGATAATTTCAACGATATTGATATGATCAGATATGCAGGACTTGGAGTCGCCATGGGCAATGCCGCATATGAAGTAAAAGAGGTAGCAGATATTGTCACAGACATCAATGACAATGAAGGAGAACGCCAGATTCTGGATAAATATTTTAGATAGACGGAATTATTACAAGAAAATTTAGCACAAGGGTAATAGTAAGAGCCGTAAAATAAACGTAATCTTAGAGATTAGAAAGTTTATTTTATGGCTCCTTTTTCTTATATATAACAAACTCAAAGAAGATTTCAAATATATAATGGGCAGGAACCGTATGAACACGTTCCTGTCCATTATATATTTGAAATCTTCATTCACAGCATAAAGTGTATTGGTTGAATTGTAAATATCAAGTATTGAAAATATGAAATAAATATAGTATATTAAAAACATGAAAAATATACGGACATATAACAGGATGGGAGGGGCTGAATTACAATGCTGAATTACAATCTGAGGTTCTGATTTGCAAAATTAAATTCCTGGGAGCCGATTTTGGATAAATATAAATGTTATCAGCTACGTTTTTGAACCAATATTTCATGAAATTTTATTGATATTCTGGAAGTTAGTATTGCAAACATATATTTTCTGGAAATTACTTTTCCAAACGAATTGTTTTTTAGTTTAAAAACTGTTATGCTTTCTTTTAAGATGATCTTTTCTGAAAAAAGAAGTCACAAAAACCAGAGGTCGAATTTAGAGTTTATTTTTTCGCAAAGGTAAATTCCACCCCTCTTTTTGTCGTTATTTCCATGCTGAATGGCGTTTGTCTTCTTTATTTTTTCAATAACAGAGGGGTCATGTTGATTTTATCTGCAGGAATTTCCTTGATCTTAAGTTTTTCAAGGATTTCCTGACCATGAAGAAAGCTGAACAGTTCGTACGCAGACTGATTGTTCAGCTTTTTTCTTGTGTACGAATTGATATGGCTCATCATCAGATTAATGTCTTTTTGTTTCAACGCATCAAAGGATGTTCCCTGTGGCAAGATACGCCGGATCATTTCATGGGTAACTTCACAACTTCCTTTTTGATCAGAACGTTGGGGATCGCAATAAAAAACATGAGTTCTTCTTCGATTCTCTTTATTAAATTCGATTGCCAGTGGATCTGTAAATTCACTTCCGCGATCTGTAAGGATCACTGGAAATAAGTTAGTAAATGTTTCATGCCCCAGAACTTCATATAAATGTTCAAAGATTTCAGAAACTGACCTTGCGGTATTTGCATCCCTGAGAAATGCAAGCATCAGACTGCTGGTCCTGAAATAAATCGTCAGAAGGACTTTCCCACCCTGACTACCGATGACAGAATCCATTTCCACAACAGGTACATCTGGATCAGCAGCTAAATGATTCTGAAAATCTTCATAACTACGACCGCGGAAACAAGCTTTGTCAACTTTAACTGTTTTTTTCTTCGGGCGTTTTCGATAACGGACTTTCCGTGGAAGATCAATATTACGTACAGACAGCAATTCTGCATCAATATAATTGTAGATTGTTTTTTCATCCAGCATGATCTCATCTGCATGATTCACGCATATCATATGGATGGATTGCCCCTGCTTTATAAGAGGAGATACAATCTGGTCAATCCGGTGTAATTCTTCCGCAGAAACAGAGATTCCCTGTCTGCTTTCAGAGCGCATTGCTTCATACTCTTCCTGTGCATTTTTTGCACTGTAAAGATGACGTTCTAGTTTGCAGCGCATACGTCTGGTACAATTATCGCAAATATAAGGTGGTTTCTTTAATCTCTGGCAGGTCAGTTCAACAAAATCTGTACAAAGTTCATAACAGCGATATTCAACGCAACGTTTGCATAGATAGCGGAATTGAGCAGAGCAAGATTTACATACAGTTGCGATTTTGGAACAAGATGCCCGGTTTGCACAAGGATTATAACTTTTATTACGAACGATCTTAATATGATTACGAACTTCCTTAGAGATGGTAGAAGGATCTTTTCCTAATTTTCTGCCAATCTCAGCAAAGGACTCTCCATTTTTCAGAGAGACTTCAATAATGATTCTATCTTCAAGAGTTAAATGAGTATTTTTAGCCATGGTATTTTCTCCTTAAAATACGCCATTCAGACTCTGTTACTGAATCATTAATATATCATAATTTTTTATTTGCAATAGTAATTTCTGGGGGATAGTTTGCAAAACTAACTTCTGGTTTTGACTTAAATAGACTGGAATTTAGTTTTGCAATTCAACGCTGAATTACAATCTGAGGTTCTGATTTGCAAAATTAAATTCCTGGGAGCCGATTTTGGATAAATATAAATGTTATCAGCTACGTTTTTGAACCAATATTTCATGAAATTTTATTGATATTCTGGAAGTTAGTATTGCAAACATATATTTTCTGGAAATTACTTTTCCAAACGAATTGTTTTTTAGTTTAAAAACTGTTATGCTTTCTTTTAAGATGATCTTTTCTGAAAAAAGAAGTCACAAAAACCAGAGGTCGAATTTAGAGTTTATTTTTTCGCAAAGGTAAATTCCACCCCTCTTTTTGTCGTTATTTCCATGCTGAATGGCGTTTGTCTTCTTTATTTTTTCAATAACAGAGGGGTCATGTTGATTTTATCTGCAGGAATTTCCTTGATCTTAAGTTTTTCAAGGATTTCCTGACCATGAAGAAAGCTGAACAGTTCGTACGCAGACTGATTGTTCAGCTTTTTTCTTGTGTACGAATTGATATGGCTCATCATCAGATTAATGTCTTTTTGTTTCAACGCATCAAAGGATGTTCCCTGTGGCAAGATACGCCGGATCATTTCATGGGTAACTTCACAACTTCCTTTTTGATCAGAACGTTGGGGATCGCAATAAAAAACATGAGTTCTTCTTCGATTCTCTTTATTAAATTCGATTGCCAGTGGATCTGTAAATTCACTTCCGCGATCTGTAAGGATCACTGGAAATAAGTTAGTAAATGTTTCATGCCCCAGAACTTCATATAAATGTTCAAAGATTTCAGAAACTGACCTTGCGGTATTTGCATCCCTGAGAAATGCAAGCATCAGACTGCTGGTCCTGAAATAAATCGTCAGAAGGACTTTCCCACCCTGACTACCGATGACAGAATCCATTTCCACAACAGGTACATCTGGATCAGCAGCTAAATGATTCTGAAAATCTTCATAACTACGACCGCGGAAACAAGCTTTGTCAACTTTAACTGTTTTTTTCTTCGGGCGTTTTCGATAACGGACTTTCCGTGGAAGATCAATATTACGTACAGACAGCAATTCTGCATCAATATAATTGTAGATTGTTTTTTCATCCAGCATGATCTCATCTGCATGATTCACGCATATCATATGGATGGATTGCCCCTGCTTTATAAGAGGAGATACAATCTGGTCAATCCGGTGTAATTCTTCCGCAGAAACAGAGATTCCCTGTCTGCTTTCAGAGCGCATTGCTTCATACTCTTCCTGTGCATTTTTTGCACTGTAAAGATGACGTTCTAGTTTGCAGCGCATACGTCTGGTACAATTATCGCAAATATAAGGTGGTTTCTTTAATCTCTGGCAGGTCAGTTCAACAAAATCTGTACAAAGTTCATAACAGCGATATTCAACGCAACGTTTGCATAGATAGCGGAATTGAGCAGAGCAAGATTTACATACAGTTGCGATTTTGGAACAAGATGCCCGGTTTGCACAAGGATTATAACTTTTATTACGAACGATCTTAATATGATTACGAACTTCCTTAGAGATGGTAGAAGGATCTTTTCCTAATTTTCTGCCAATCTCAGCAAAGGACTCTCCATTTTTCAGAGAGACTTCAATAATGATTCTATCTTCAAGAGTTAAATGAGTATTTTTAGCCATGGTATTTTCTCCTTAAAATACGCCATTCAGACTCTGTTACTGAATCATTAATATATCATAATTTTTTATTTGCAATAGTAATTTCTGGGGGATAGTTTGCAAAACTAACTTCTGGTTTTGACTTAAATAGACTGGAATTTAGTTTTGCAATTCAACCAGGATGGGAGGGAATCAGTTCAAATGGCACAGCAAAAGAAAATAAAGAATCATATAAAAGCAGATCATATTTTAAAAAATTTCTGGAAAGATAATAGTAGATTTGCAGATTTATTTAATGCTTGTATATTTGATGGAGAGCAGGTGTTAAAACCTAATGATCTGACAGAAGTAGATACGGATATTTCATCATTGCTTCAATTTAATGGGCATGCAGAAACGATACAGAAAGTCTTAGATGTAGTTAAAAAAACAGCATTTGGTATTGATTTTGTAATTCTAGGAATTGAAAATCAACAGAAAGTTCATTATGCAATGCCATTGCGTCACATGGTAGGAGATGCATTTTCTTATTTAAAAGAATACAATGAATTAGCAGTCCAAAATAAAAAGCAAAAGAATTGGAGAAATTCAGATGAATTTTTATCAGGGCTAACAGCAGAGGATCGTTTACATCCAATGATTACAATCTGCATTTATTATGGCGAAAAAGAATGGGATGGCCCTCGTTCATTGATAGACATGTTGAAAGTACCAGAAAGATTTCAAGCGTTAGTATCAGATTATAAGATGAATCTTATAGAGGTAAGAAACAGCGAATATCTGAAATTTCAGAATTCAGATGTCAGTACAGTTTTTGATATCAGTAGATTCATTTATGATAAAAGATATGATAAAATTAATGATATATACAAAGAGCAATTAATACCTTCAGAACTGGGATTAGTAATTGGTGCGATTACAGAATCACAGAAATTGATTGATGATGCAATAAAGCTAGAGAAAGAAGGAGGAAGGATGAATATGTGCAAGGCGCTAGAGGAATTAGAAGAAAAAGGAAGGATAGAAGGAAGAAGAGAAGGAGAAATCAAAGGAGAAATCAAGAATAAAATTCTACTCATTCAAAAAAAATCCCAAAGAGGAGATTCTATGGAGAAGATAATAGATGATCTTATGGAAAGTATAGAATTTGTTCAGCCGATTTACGAAATGATCAAACAAAATCCAGAGTTATCAGTTGATGAAATCTATGGGATTATCATTAAATGATTTTCAAAATAGAATATCATCAATTTATTAACGGTAAAAAAGAAACATAGAATAAGTAATAAAATAGGAACCGCAGACCAAATGCAGTTCCTATTTTATTTAATAATTTTAAGATTGAGATGTAATTGATATTATTTAAGAGAGATTATTTCTTCTTAGTTTTTAAAGCTTTCTTAGCAGACCAAGCAGAGTAGATATTCTTAGATTTGTTGTTTACTTTTGTTACTTTATAGCTTCGAACTCTTACATAATATTTCTTATTCTTTTTCAGCTTCTTTAAGACTTTAGAAGCAGATTTCGCAGAAACTTTGACTGTTTTTGCTTTCTTAAAGTTCTTAGAAGTACTGTACTGGATCTGGTAAGCAGCAACTCCGGAAACTTTCTTCCAAGATACCTTGATAGAAGTTTTCTTAGCCTTGCTTAATTTCACAGTTGTCTTCGCAGGAGCTTTCACAGTAGTTGTGTTTGTTACAGTAGTTGTAGTTGCTGGTTTTGTTGTAGAAGGTGCAGCAGCAGTAGTAGTTGCAGCATCTTTTGTTTTTAAAGCTTTGACTGCATTGATCGCTTCTGTTAAATGAGTGATCTGCTCACTAACTTCTGCAGAAGTTAACTCTTTTTTGTTCAGTAATTCTTTAGATTCATCTAGTTCAGTTTGAAGATTAGTAAATGCAGTTTGCTTGTTAGAACTATCAACATAGGAATCTTTCTTCAAAGATTCAGCTTCTGTTACTAATTTCTGAAGAGAAGCCTTTTCTTCGTTGCTTGCAAGAGCCTTTTTGGATACAATATTGTCTTTTGTAGCTTCAAAGTTAACTGTATAATCCTCGTAACCAAGAGCATAAACTGTTAAACTCCAATAACCTGTACCATCTGTATTTTCAGGTAACTGGCAACGAATTGAATCTGTTAATCCAAGCTGGATTCCCATAGATTTATGCATCCAGTTATCAGCTGCAAATTTTGTTCCATAAGAAGCTAAAGCTTTTGTACGAGTGCTGTCATTTCCGTAGTATGTCCATTTAACAGCCTGCATCTTGTCACCTAAAGCACCATAGTCATCTCCATTTAGATCTACACGAAGAAATTCTCCATATGATCCAGAAGCAGCTTTTACAGTTGGAGTGATCTTTACAGCTTTCTGTAATGTCTGATCTTTAATACCAGAGTCAGTACCAGTTGTTCTGGATTTGAAAGAGAAGGAACCGTCAGAACCTTTGACCGCTTCCTTTAATCCATTTGTATTTGCTGTTACATTTGCAGATGATTTATAAGAACTTAAAACACCTTCTGCATATCCACCGATCAATATACCATTGTTTTCAACAACAGAGTATTTTGCTTTGAAATCGTTGTAATCAGAAGCCTTTACTTTTACAGGAACATATTTGATTCCAGAAACACTATAGTGATCCATTTTTTTTGTGGAATTATCAGCAAATGTTAGAGTTCCTTTGTTAAAAGTAACTCTTCCTTCCACGTCTTTTAGATGTAAATAAGTGGCTGTTACTTTACCAGCAGAGTCTTTTACCTGTTCCCAGTTAGAGATCTGATAAGCAATTCCATCGGTTGTATAGATCGTTGTGATACACTGAAAACTTCCTCTATGAAGACCATGGTTTGTTGTAGCACGAGTAACGGCATCGTATCCACCATTATCAAGTTCACCATGACTATCTAATGCATCAGAAGAGCTGTCATTACCAGCAGCATAAACACCCTCAGATGCCCAATATTCATTCCAGGTAAGTCCAGCATAGCAATAAACATATTCATCAGATTGTTCATTATCAGCCTTAACAATGTGAGCAACATGAAAAATATTCGCTGTCACAGGAGTCGCAGTTAAAACCATTGCACCACTCATAGCGATAGCAAAAGCTTTCCCGATTAATCTTTTACGCATATAGTTTTTCCTCCATTTTCTGTAATATAAAATAATAGCGTGTATGTAGTTAGAAAACTCTAACTGCTGAAAATATGATACCACACGAGAGGTTAGTGAACAATAACTATAAATGAGAATAATTATCAATATCTTGCTATCCATTAAGTGCAGGTACACTCCTACAGACACTGGACAGGATATTGATAATTATTCGGTAAATTATTATAATTAAGGAAGTCATATTAAGATGAGAGTGTCAAAAGTATAAATTGCTTATTTGTGCAAGCACAAACGCAATTTATACTTTTGACACTTACATCATATTAAGAAATTCGTAAGAATTATATTCATAGAAACGAAAGAACCACCTGATACACTAAAATCATCAAAGATACGAGGAGGAAAAGTATGAACCAGCCAAAGATCCTGGTCGTTGACGACGACAAAGAGATCGTAGGAGCGATCAAGAAACGTCTGGAAATGGAAGACTATGAAATCATAACGGCATATGATGGTCTGGAAGCCATGGATGTCCTGATGGAACAAGAAGTCCAGCTTCTGATCATAGACGTTATGATGCCGAAGATGGACGGACTATCCGCAACGATGAAGATCAGGGAAAGCAAGAACATCCCGATCATCATTCTTTCAGCCAAGACAGAAGAAAGCGATAAGATCCTGGGACTATCTATGGGAGCCGACGACTATATCAGCAAACCATTCCGCCCAGATGAACTAGTAGCGAGAGTGAAATCCCAGCTGCGAAGATACATGCAGTTTGGAGGAATGAACGCCGCAGAAAGCAATAAGGAACAGATCATCAATGGCGGACTGATCCTTGACATGAAAGGAAAAAGGATGATGGTAGACGGAGAGCCAGTGAAACTGACTGCAACCGAATACAAGATCGTAAGCCTTCTGATGAACAACCTTGGCAGAGTATTTTCAGCAGATGAGATCTACGAACGTGTATGGAACGAAGAAGCCTATGCGACAGAGAATACCGTTATGGTCCATATCCGTCGTATCCGCGAGAAAATAGAAATAGATGCAAAGAATCCAAGATATTTAAAGGTGGTGTGGGGAATTGGATACAAGATCGAGAAAATGGACTAACAAAGTATTGATCACACTTGTGATGATCGCCATGACCCTGTCAGGGATATATGGACTCAACACGATCCATAACATGGCATTGACAGGGGATAACAGCTTCAGTTTGGATGAACAGGATCAATCAGACTATATCAAAAACACACAGATCTCACTGTTTGATAAATGGGCGGATCAAGAAAGTGATAAAGTCTATTATACACAGGCAAATCATGTATCAGATAGTTTACTAAATAAGATAAAAAAAGAATCATTTGTGAAAGTAACGATGAAGGTCAAACCATATGATAAAAAGATGGTAACGACAACATCAATATATGGAACAGAAAATGTGAACTATGCTGGGGGCAGGATTGAACATTTTCATATAGAAAGAGACAAGACAGAGAAACTAAACAAAGACGGAAGTTTCAAGGGATGGGATCCGTATGACGAGTACAATGAGTACAATGCGGCTCAGATAGAATACTATGAATTCTCTGGGGATAATTATACACTGCAGGATATATTCCCGGAACAGCTTCTGATCAATGATGAGAAGAATCAGCGTCTGGAAAATGCAGACATTGAAATTTCTTTGACAAAAAAAGCACTAACAGAGATTGAAAATTTTCGAAAAGGATCAATAAAACAGATTACAACGGGAATCAAAACGATCATTGTTGTTTCAGTCATTGAAGTGATCGGAACGATCCTGCTGTGCATCTTATTTGCACTTCAGGAAAAGCGAACCAGATTTTTTAGAGGTCTTGACAGGCTCTGGTGGGAGATCATACTAGTGGCAGCAATTACGCTGCTTGGACTGGCGATCGCATTATGCTTTGCGATCTGGGAATATACGATAGAATATACACAGGGCGGGATCACAGGTTCAACGATCGAGATGATCATGACACTGAGTTATATCTCAGTCCCATTTTTCATCATGGCATTTGCCATATGCATCCAGACAACGGTATGGAGGATCCGCCAGAAGAATCTTCTGGATTCAACATTTTGTCTGGGATATATTCGAAAATGGAGCCGTCAGGCAAAGACAAGAAGAAAGATGGAAGACGAGGCGATGTCATTTGCACAAAAACATGCAAGAGACAGGATCAGACAGTACAGGGTCTTACGATATATTTTAACTGTCGGTACACTTGCTTGTATCATCATGGGAATGAGTGGAATGAATATCCCATCCCCACTCTTGTTTATAGCAGCAGTCATCTTTGTTTTTCTTATCAGATATTTTTCAAAATATTCAGATAAATACGCAAAAGAACAGAGAGATTTAAGCATGCTTGTCAATCAGATCGAACGTATTTCCAATGGAGAACTGACGGCAACGACTGATATTTCACAAGAATCTGCGTATTATGAATATAGTCAGAAACTGACCAATATCGGGCAGGGAATGGAAAAAGCATTAGAAACACAGATGAAAGGCGAGAGAATGAAGATCGATCTGATCACAAATGTATCACATGATCTGAAGACACCGCTGACTTCTATCATCGGATACGTCGATCTCTTAAGCAGAGATCAGACATTATCCGCAGAATCAAGAGATTATGTAACCATCCTGATCAACAAGACTGAACGCTTAAAAGCTATCATTTCTGACCTGTTTGAACTTGCGAAAGCAACAAGTGGAGATGTGAAAGTAGATCTGGAAGAAATGGATATGAAACGTCTGGTAGAACAGACACTGGGAGATATGGCAGATCAGATAGAAGAATCTGGATTTGTGATCAGATATCAGTGCGAAGCTACACACACAAGATTTATCGGAGACAGTAGCCGCATGTACCGAGTGGTACAAAATGTCATAGAAAATGCCTTAAAATACTCCCTGAAAGGAACCAGGATCTTTCTAAGAATCACCGAAGCAGATCAAAATATAAAATTAGAAGTTGTAAACACAGCATCTTATGAGATGAATTTTACAGAAGAAGAGATCATGGAACGGTTTGCAAGAGCGGAAAAATCGCGTACTAGCGAAGGAAACGGATTAGGACTTTCCATCGCAGACAGTTTTACAAAGAATTGTGGAGGAGAGTTTTCGATAAGAATAGACGGAGATCAATTTCTGGTTACTATACAATTTAAACAATATTCAGAGGTAAACAAATAGATTTCATATATTTTTTGACTAAATTGACAAAATTGAAAAAAAACTATGTTGAAAGGGTAGAAAACATAAATATAAAAGTATATACTACTAATTGTGTCGACAATATGCAAATAGACCATTTGAGAGAGTGGTTTTTAAATCCTTTTTTCATGAAGTTTTGATACATGGTAACTTATGGAACGGTTGCGTATTTGGAGACATCTGCTTTTAAAGTCTCTTCAGACATTAAGATCTGGAGGGACTTTTTTCTATAGAAATAGGACGTAACAGCATTTGATACAAACAAATGCTTCTGGTATAATAGAAAGAAAAGAGCATGCACGGAAAGGACACGAAAGAATGAAGAGACGTTTAATCAGCCTTGTCCTTGTATTGATGCTTGTCATGACAGCAGGATGCGGGAAGAAGAGTATAACAAAGAAACTCAAGACAGAAGATCTGGATGAAACAACCCTGCAGGGAATGGCAAAAGATATCACGAAGGAGATGTCCTTAAAGAATAAGATCGGACAACTATTTATGGTATCTGTTTATCAATTAGATGAGGCAGAAAGCAAGAATCAGACAAGAGTGACGAGCCAGATGAAGAAGACATTGAAGAAGTATCCAGCAGGCGGAGTGATTATGTTTGCGAAGAATATCAACACACCTGATCAGACAAAGAAGATGACGGATGAACTTCAAGATGCCTCCTATATCCCACTATTTATGGCAGTGGATGAGGAAGGTGGACAGGTTTCAAGAGTCGCATCAAATCCCAAGATGAAGATGACAGTATATCCATCTGCACAGGAAGTTGGAAGAACTTACAATAACAAGAAGATCGCACAGATGGGGAAGACACAGGGAAAGGAATTAAAAGAGCTTGGATTTAACATGAATCTTGCACCAGTCGCAGACGTTTTAACGAATAAGAATAACACAGAGATCGGAGACCGAAGCTTTGGTACAGACTCAAAGAAAGTTGCTGATATTATTACAACACTGGTAAAGAACATGCAGAAACAACAGATCTCAGCGACATTAAAGCATTTTCCAGGAAGTGGACAGACTGGAGGAGACACACACCGCGGAAGTACAGAGACCTACCAGACGATCAATGCATTAAGAGATACAGATTTTAAACCATTTAAAGCAGGGATCAAGGTAAAAGCTGATGCAGTGATGGTGTCACATCTGATGCTGTCTAATGTGACAGATGAGAAGGAGCCTTCAAGCCTAAGCAGCAGAGTTGTATCAGATATTCTAAGAGATGAACTTGAATATAAGGGCGTTATCATGACCGATGCGATGAACATGAAAGCAATCACAGATAACTATAGTTCCGGAGAAGCAGCAGTGAAAGCGATTCAGGCAGGAGTTGACCTGATCGTGATGTCGGATAACTATAAAGAAGCATACAAGGCAATTGAGAAGGCACTAAAAAGTGGCAAGATCAAAGAATCAAGAATCGATAAATCTGTAAGAAGGATCATATATACAAAGCTTAAGCGAGGAGAGATCCCTCCAGATACTACATTATTAAAAGAGAATCAATAACAGGGATGCTTGCAGATTTAAAATGAATATGTTACTATCAAAAATGTGTATTTTACAAAGGAAACTAAAGATTGTATAACAGAAAGGTCAAAAGATCACGATGAGCAGAGAGAACTTTGATAAGTTGGGAGAAGAATGTGGAGTTTTCGGTATCTACGATTTCGATGGCAATGATGTAGCGTCAACGATCTATTATGGATTGTTTGCACTTCAGCATCGAGGTCAGGAAAGCTGCGGAATTGCAGTTTCTGATACGAATGGTCCAAAACGTAATGTCACATCTCAAAAAGGTATGGGATTATGTAATGAAGTGTTTACACCAGATTCCCTTCAGGCATTAAAGGGAGATATCGGTGTGGGGCATGTAAGGTATTCAACAGCAGGAGAGAGTGTTCCTGAGAATGCCCAGCCACTGGTTTTAAATTATGTAAAAGGTACTTTAGGACTTGCACATAATGGTAATCTGATCAATGCAATAGAACTTCGCGAAGAATTAGAAAAGACAGGAGCTATTTTCCAGACAACGATCGATTCCGAAGTTATCGCATATCACATCGCAAGAGAACGCGTGAATACATCATCAATTGAGAAGGCAGTAGCCAGAGCAATGCAGAAGATCAAAGGTGCGTATTCCCTGATCGTTATGTCACCAAGGAAACTGATCGGGGCAAGAGATCCATATGGATTTAAGCCATTATGTATCGGTAAGAGAGATAACGCTTATGTATTAGCATCTGAAAGCTGTGCATTAGATACGATCGGAGCAGAATTTATCCGTGACGTGAATCCAGGAGAGATCGTAACGATCACAAAGGATGGAATTCAGTCAGACTGTGATTTATGCCTTCCAAAGGAAAAAACAGCAAGATGTATCTTTGAATACATTTATTTTGCAAGACCAGACAGTGAGATTGACGGAGTTGGGGTATACCACTCAAGAATTCAGGCAGGAAGATACCTCGCACAGGATTCACCAGTAGAAGCAGACTTAGTTGTCGGAGTACCAGAATCAGGAAATGCAGCAGCTCTTGGATATTCTTTAGAGTCAGGAATTCCATACGGAACCGCATTTGTCAAGAATGGTTATGTTGGAAGAACTTTCATCAAACCAGGACAGAGCAGCCGTGAATCAAGCGTGCAGATCAAGTTAAATGTTTTAAAAGAAGCAGTCAAAGGAAAGAGAGTCATCATGATCGATGATTCCATCGTACGAGGAACAACAAGTGACCGCATTGTGAAGATGTTACGCGATGCAGGAGCGACAGAAGTTCACGTAAGGATCAGTTCCCCACCATTCCTGTGGCCATGCTACTTTGGAACTGATATTCCAGAGAGAGAACAGCTGATCGCATATAACAGATCGATCAACGAGATCTGTGAAGTGATCGGAGCAGATAGTTTAGGATACTTAGGAGAAGAGAGACTTTCACAGATGGTACAGGGATTACCGATCTGTAAAGGATGTTTCACAGGTGAGTATCCGATGAAACCGCCAACAAGAGATATTCGTGGAAATTTTGAAAGATAAGGATAAGGAGATTTTTATGAACGACCGTTACCAGAGCCCATTATCAGAACGTTATGCAAGCAAAGAGATGCAGTACATCTTTTCTCCAGACAAGAAGTTTAAGACATGGAGAAAGTTATGGATCGCACTTGCTGAGACAGAGAAAGAATTAGGACTTGATATCACACAGGAACAGATCGACGAATTAAAAGCACATGCAGAAGACATCAACTACGATGTAGCAAAAGAACGTGAAAAATTAGTCCGTCATGATGTTATGTCTCATGTATATGCATACGGAGTACAATGTCCAAAGGCAAAAGGAATCATCCATTTAGGAGCAACATCCTGCTATGTTGGTGATAACACAGACATCATCATCATGACAGAAGCATTAAAGCTTGTCAGAGTAAAATTATTAAATGTGATCAACGAATTATCCAAATTCGCAATGAAATACAAAGATCTTCCAACACTTGGATTTACACATTTTCAGCCAGCACAGCCTACAACAGTAGGTAAGAGAGCAAGCCTTTGGCTGATGGATCTCGTATATGATCTAGAAGATCTTGATCACGTGATCGCTAACATGAGATTATTAGGATCAAAAGGAACAACAGGAACACAGGCAAGTTTCTTAGAGTTATTCGAAGGAAACCACGAAACGATCAAGAAGATCGATGGAATGATCGCCAAGAAGATGGGATTTGACAAATGCCAGCCAGTATCTGGACAGACATACTCTAGAAAAGTTGATTCCCGTGTGATCAATGTATTAAGCCAGATCGCACAGTCTGCTCATAAGTTCTCAAACGACATCAGACTTCTTCAGCACTTAAAAGAAGTAGAAGAACCATTTGAGAAGAACCAGATCGGATCATCTGCAATGGCATATAAGAGAAACCCAATGAGAAGTGAAAGAATCGCTTCCTTAGCAAACTACGTAATGTCAGATGCCATGAACCCAGCATTAGTAGCATCTACACAGTGGTTTGAAAGAACATTAGATGACTCAGCCAACAAACGTTTATCTGTACCAGAAGGATTCTTAGCGATCGATGGTATCTTAGACCTTTACTTAAACGTTGTAGACGGATTAGTTGTATACCCTAAGGTTATCGAAAGCCGTTTAAGAAGCGAACTTCCATTCATGGCAACAGAGAATATCATGATGGATGCAGTAAAAGCTGGTGGAGACAGACAGGAACTTCATGAGAAGATCCGTGTACATTCTATGGCAGCAGGAAAAGTTGTCAAAGAAGAAGGAAAAGCAAACGATCTGTTAGAGAGAATCGCAGCAGACCCAGCATTTGGTATGAACATGGAGCAGTTACAGGCGATCATGAAACCAGAGAACTTCGTAGGACGTGCACCACAGCAGACAGAAGAATTTGTGAATGAAGTGATCAATCCAATTCTGGAAGAGAATAAAGAAGTACTCGGATTAACAGCTGAGATCAACGTATAATAAGATAAAATTTTAATATAAAAAGAGATGGAAAGATCAAAACAATATAGATTTTTCCATCTCTTTTTGCTGTATTATAAGAAAAAATTACCAAAAAGCAGGAAATGAGCAGGAGTAGATATAGGAAATTAAGAAAAGGAATGGTATAATAGATTTAAAACAAATATGTGAGAGCATATGTTAGGGGAAAGTATATGAAGAAATTAAAAACAATCATCCAAAGAAAAAAATGGAATATGATACTTGGGATTTCAGATATCATAATGATGATCATAGCATCATATCTTGCATTATTAACGCGATTTGAATTCTATCCATCACAGATCGCATCAATTTTTTTGAAAAATGCTGCAAAATACATGCCGTTGAATCTCTTTTGCAGTATTGTGATCTTTATGGCATATCGATTGTATTCAACGCAATGGAAGTATGCAGGAATCTCCGATTTTATTAATGTCGTTAAAGCAGTTGTGATCGCAGCAGCTTTCCAGCTGATCGGAATTTGTATGTTACAATGGGAGATACCAAGAAGTTACTATTTCTTGTATTTGGTATATCTGCTGTTGGGAATGTTTTTTATCCGATTACTTGTCCGATTGATTCAGGGAAGTGAACCATTCAAAGTGAATGATATTGGCAAGAAGAAAGTTCCGGTAATGTTGATCGGAGCAGGAGAAGCAGGAAGCATCATTTTAAATGAGATCAAAAAGAGTACATATGTGACTAAAACGATCCGTTGCATCATAGATGATGATCCAGCGAAGAAAGGAACATATTTATCTGGGATACCAGTGGTTGGCAATCGGAATACGATCCTGCGCAATGCAGTTAAATTTGATGTTGAAGAGATCATTCTGGCAATTCCGACAATAGAACCCAAGGACCGCAAGGACATCCTTGAGATCTGTAAGCAGACAGGATGCCGTCTGAGTATTCTTCCGGGCTTATATCAGCTGATCAACAGTGAAGTTACAGTATCTGCTCTAAGAGAAGTAGAGATTGAAGATCTGCTTGGAAGAGAGCCAGTGAAAGCCAATCTTCCATCAATCATGAGCTATGTCAAAGACAGAGTTGTATTTGTCACAGGGGGAGGCGGATCGATCGGAAGTGAGATCTGCAGACAGATCGCAAGATATCAGCCGAAGAAGTTAGTGATCATTGATAATTATGAGAACAACGCCTACGAGATCCAGATGGAATTAAAGAGAACACATCCAGAACTAGATCTGAAAGTATTGATCGTATCTGTCCAGAACCATCTGCGAATACACAATATTTTCGAAGATTATAAGCCTGATATCGTATTTCATGCGGCAGCACATAAGCATGTGCCATTGATGGAAGACAGCCCGCATGATGCAATCAAGAACAATGTATTTGGCACATTTAACATAGCCAAAGAAGCAGGAATGAGCGGCGTAAAGAGAATGGTACTGATTTCCACGGATAAGGCAGTAAGACCGACAAATATCATGGGCGCTTCCAAACGGATCTGTGAGATGGTCATTCAATACATGAATAGCTTATACGATACAGAATACGTTGCTGTAAGATTTGGAAATGTTCTTGGAAGTAACGGAAGTGTCGTTCCGTTGTTCAAGAAGCAGATTGCCAATGGTGGTCCGGTAACAGTTACACATCCAGAGATCATCCGGTACTTTATGACGATCCCAGAAGCCGTCAGTCTGGTGTTAGAAGCAGGAGCTTACGCAGAAGGCGGGGAAATATTTATCCTTGATATGGGAGAACCAGTCAAGATCTTAGATCTTGCGAAGAATATGATCCGTTTATCAGGACTTACACCAGGAGAAGATATAGAAATCCAGTTTACTGGCTTAAGACCAGGGGAGAAGCTGTATGAAGAACTTCTGATCGATGAGGAGAATAAAAAAGAGACAAAGAACAAACGAATTTTCATTGGAAATCCAAGGATGATGGAGACAGAACAATTTAGTGAACTGATCGCTGAATTAGATCATGCGGCATTTTCCGAAGATCCGAATATTCGTGAAGTTGTAAAAAGATTAGTTCCAGAGTATACATATAAACAGACAAATCAACAGACAAAATGACAGGGGGATGAGACAGCATGAAAGAACGTATATATATGGCATCACCAACGATGCATGGGGAAGAACAGAAGTTTGTGCAGGAAGCATTTGACACCAACTGGATCGCACCACTTGGGCCAAATGTCAATGGCTTTGAACGTGAGATGGAAGCGTATACAGGAATCGCACACTGCAGTGCACTAAGCGCAGGAACCGCAGCACTGCATCTGGCGGTGAAATTATTAGAAGTCGGGGAAGGAGATACCGTGATATGTCCTTCACTGACTTTTGCTGCAACTGTGAATCCAGTCGCCTACGAAAAAGGCAAGATTGTATTCGTGGATTCTGAACCAGAGACATGGAATATGTCACCACAGGCATTGAAAAGAGCATTGGAAGAACATAAAGAGGCAAAAGCAGTGATCGTTGCACACCTTTATGGAACACCAGCCAAGGTAGACGAGATCAAAGCACTCTGTGAAGAATATAAAGTTCCACTGATCGAAGATGCTGCAGAAAGTCTGGGAGCAACATATAAAGGAGTCCAGACAGGAAGATTCGGAGTCATGGCAGGATTTTCATTCAATGGAAATAAGATCATCACGACATCAGGCGGTGGAATGATCGCATCAGAGAATGAAGAATACATTAAGCATGCGACATTTCTGGCAACACAGGCAAAAGAACCAGTCCGACATTATGAACACAAGGAGATCGGATATAACTACCGAATGTCTAATATCACAGCGGGAGTTGGAAGAGGTCAGCTTCTGCATCTGGATGAACACATTGCGAAGAAAAAAGCAATCTATGAGACATACAAAGATGCTTTCAAGGATTATAAACAAGTGCATATGAATCCATATGAAACATGCAGTGAACCAAACTTCTGGTTATCATGCATGACAATCGATGAAGACAGTAAGACAAAACCATTAGATATCATAGAAGCTTTGGAAAGAAAGAATATCGAAAGCCGTCCGATCTGGAAACCATTACATCAACAACCAGTATTTAAAGGGTGCGAATTCTATTCTCATTACGAAGATGATAAGAAACCAGTATCAGAAGATATCTTTGATCGCGGATTATGTCTTCCAAGTGATATTAAGAATACAAAAGAAGATATGGATCGGATCATAGGAATCATAAGATCCGTACTGGACCGATAAGAACAAAATGTAAACGGAGTATATATAAAGATGTATCACAAATATATCAAACGATTTTTTGACATCATATTGTCACTGTGCTGTATCATTGTATCAAGCCCGATTCTGCTTGTCACAGCACTGTTAGTAAGAATCAAATTAGGGAGCCCCGTGATCTTCAAACAAGAAAGACCGGGATATCGTAACGAAATATTTACACTCTACAAGTTCAGAAGTATGACAGACGCCGTCGATGAGAATGGTGATCTGCTGCCAGACAAAGAACGTCTTCCAAGATTTGGACAGATGTTAAGATCCACAAGTCTTGATGAATTACCTGAATTCTTCAACATCTTATTTGGACATATGAGTTTTGTCGGGCCAAGACCATTATTGAAACAATACATAGATTTCTACAGTGCAAGACAGAAACGACGTGCAGATGTAAGACCAGGACTGACTGGACTTGCACAGGTGAATGGGAGAAATGCCATCAGCTGGGAAGAAAAGTTTGAATTCGACCTTGAATATGTGGATAGCATTTCATTTCTTACCGATATCAAGATCATACTAAAGACCGTTACAAAAGTCTTAAAAAGAGCAGGGATCAGTGCACAGGAATCTGTGACAATGTATGCCTTTCAGGGAACAAAGAAAGACCAGTTTTCCAAATACAAGAAAGCAGGACACTTAAAGATCTTATTTTCAAGCGTGGCAGATCAGGTCGAATTTATCGATACCTTCCGCTATGCTGCCGGCAGATTAGGGGTGAAAGTAACATTTGTCGGCTGCGATCATTCACTGGAAGCGCCAGCATTATATCGCTGCCATAAGCACTATCAGGTTCCACAGCCAGGGGAAGAAGGTTATGTCACAGAACTCTTACATATCTGTAAACAGGAGAAGATCGCTCTGCTCATTCCAAGAACAGAAGAAGACGTCTTTATCCTGTCACAAAGAGCCAGCGAATTTGAAGCTGTTGGAACAGAAGTTCTCATTGCAAATGAAGAATTAGCTCTGCTGTGCAGCAACAAACGCTGGACAGCTCGTTTCTTTGAAGAATGTGGTCTTAACGCACCACAGGTCGTAAGCAGTGCCAATGACTATACACAAGGATTCCCAGCAATGTTTGCAGTATTGGATGAGATGGATAATCTGGAGAAAAGCATCATGATCCATGATGAACAAGAATTAAGTTTTCATGCATCAAAATACGCGAATTACACGATACGTCCATTTTTAAATGGGAAGATGTATGAGATCGACGTATTCTGCAATCTAGACGGAAGCCCGGTTTACATCACACCAAGGGCAAAGGAAGAAGTCGAGGGAAAAGAAAGTGCAAGATACAGAGTTGTAAGAGATCACAAGATCGTAGAAGAAGCAAAGAAAGTGATAAAGAAATTAAGGCCATCCGGATGGATGACGATCTTTATGCTTCGTGAAGAACATACAGACAAAGATTATTTTATCCGAATGGAACCATGGTATCATCAGGCAAACACCGTATCGATTAAGGCAGGAGCTGATGCACCATATGCAGCACTCTCCATGATGTTAGGTGAGCCAATGGAATACAAAGAGGATGCAGCCGATGACAATGTTATTTTCACAAGATTTGAAAAAAGTGTATGTTTAAATACAAGAGAAGAACCGATTGTAGAGATTCATGATTTTGAAGATCTGTATCATTTAGACGAGGGAATTGGTTCAGTGATCTTTGATCTGGATGACACATTATACTCAGAGAAAGATTATGTACGTAGCAGTTTCCGAGTGATAGAACGAATGCTTCCAGAAGTGAACAATATCTTTAATAAGTTATGCGCAGCACTGGAAAAAGGGCAGCCGCCACTGGAAACGGTATTAAAAGATGCAGGAATGTATTCGGATGAATTATTATTAAAATGCAGAGAAGCCATCAGGGACCATAAACCAGAGATTTCATTGTATGAAGGAGTCAAAGAATTATTCTTTGAACTACACACGCAAAAGCGAAGTATCGGGATCTTGATCGATGGAACACCAAAAGTACAGCGAGCCAAGATAGAAGCCCTGGGGTTAGATAAAATGGCAGACGAGATACTGATCACAGACGAACTTGCAGGACATGGAAATGTCATGGAATTCAGGAAACCAAATGATCTTCCATTTCTGATCATGAGAAAACGATTAGAAATACCATGCAGGAACATGGCATTTGTCGGAGATGATATCGAGAAAGATTTTATTGCACCGAAAGCATTAGGAATGGAATGCTATTGGAAGAAGAATGAGGATGGGTTATATGAGTAAAGAACCAAAGATAAAACCAATCGTGATCGTTGGAGCCGGTGGTATGGGAAGAGATACTCAGTGGCTGATCGAACGGATCAACGAAGAAGAACCAACATATGAGATTCTTGGATACATAGACGATGGAATCCAGCAAGGCAGCATCATAGATGGATATCCGATTCTTGGAGGAATGAAATACCTCGAAGAATACGACAAAGAACAAAAACTTGCTGTCGCCTTTGCTATAGGCAATGCAAAAGTCCGTGAAAAACTCGTTTTAAAATGTCTGCCAAATTCCAACTTATGGTATCCAAACCTGATCGATCCATCCGTGATCACATCACAAAGAGTACATCTAGGACAAGGAAATATCATTTGTACATCCGTTATTATGACAACGAATATAGAGATCGGCAATTTTAACCTGATCTGCAACCGAAGTATTGTCGGGCATGATGATGAGATCGGAGATTATAATACACTGTATCCAGGAGTTTTACTGTCAGGAGATGTCCATTTAAAGACCGAGACAGAGATCGGTACAGGAAGCCAGATCATACAAGGACTGCATATCACAGATGAAGTGATCATGGGAGCAGGAAGTACAGTGATCGAAGATATCAATGAAGCAGGAACTTATGTTGGAGTACCAGTGAGAAGAGTAAACGATGAAGAATAAGAAGATATTAATTTTAGCAAACCTAGACGTAGGATTATACAAATTCAGAAAAGCACTGATCAAAGAACTTATAGATCAAGGAAATGAAGTCTATATATCCCTGCCAAAAGGAATGTTAGTAGAGAATTTAAAAGAGATGGGATGTCATTTTATCGAAACACCGGTAGATCGAAGAGGAATCAATCCAGCAACAGATCTTAAACTGATGATGAGATACTTTAACATCTTAGGCAAGATAAAGCCAGACCTTGTGATCACCTACACGATCAAACCAAATATCTACGGAGGGATCGCAGCAAGATTCAAAAGAATTCCATATGCAGTCAACATCACAGGATTAGGAACTGCATTTCAGAATGAAAATATGATCAAGAAACTCGTCGTATTTTTATATAAACTATCCTGCAAAAAGGCAAAAACGATCTTCTTTGAAAATGAAGGAAATAAGCAGGTGTTTATAGAAAATAATATTATCAAAGAATCCAGATCATGCACCCTTCCAGGAGCAGGGATCGACCTTGATGAATACAAGATGACGCCATATCCAGAAGAATCAAGAAACATCAGGTTCTTGTTTATCGGACGTGTGATGAAAGAAAAAGGAGTCGAGGAACTGTTCAAAGCCGCAAAAAATATCAAGAAGATCTATCCAGAAGTATCGTTCGATATCGTAGGGCCAATGGAAGATGATTACAAAGACAGAATTCATTCGTTAGTAAGAAATGGAATTATTTATTATTATGGATTCCAGGAAGATGTAAAGCCATTTATTAAGAAATGTGACTGCTTTATATTACCGACGTATCATGAAGGCATGGCAAATACGCTGTTAGAATGTGGAGCGATGGGAAGACCACTGATTACCAGCAGGATTCATGGGTGTATGGAAGCTGTAAGAGATGGCGAGAATGGGTATCTGGTGGATGTGAAGGATGTTAAGGGATTGGAAGAGAAGATGGTGGAATTTATTGAACTTTCCTATGAAGAGAAGAAACAGATGGGAGAGAAGTCACGGAAGGTGATGGAGGAGAGGTTTGATAAGGAGAAGGTTGTTGAGATGACTTTGGAAGGACTTGGAAGATAGGTAAAGGAAGGAAGAACATTGAAGATTTATTGGCTGTTTTTATTATTAGCGACAATTATATGTTTTTGGAATGAATCTAGTGCAAGGATTACATGGAATGGGACAAGATATCAGAGAAAGGCTTATTGGAGTCAGGCAATCATTTTTTTTGCAGTTGTGATATTTTTCTGCGGATTGAGAAGTGGAATTGCAGATACAGGGACATATATACAAATGTTTAAAGGTTATCCATCAAGTATTAGTGGAATGGATTTGAAATCTGTGAATAAAGATAAAGGTTTTTTTGTAATATCGGTTTTATTTAAACAATTTATTTCAAATGATTTTCATGGATGGCTGTTTCTGATCACATTTATATCCGGAGTCGCATTGATGATTGGCTTAATGCGTTATTCGGAATACTTTGGATTAAGCTGTTATTTATTGATCGCAAGTACTATGTTTACCTATTTTGTTAATGGGATGAGACAGTTTATTGTTGTTACGATATTCTTTTGTGCAACATATATGATATTAGAAGGAAAATGGACTCAATATGTGATTTTGATTTTATTGCTTTCGACTATCCATGGATCTGCGTTGATTTTATTGTTAGTATATTTCCTAAGAAATGTAAAGCCGTGGGGTGCCAAAATGAGGACAGTCATATTTTTTTCGTTGATTGTAGGAGTCTGCTTTGACAAGTTGTTTCCGTTGTTTGGAAATCTTTTAGCAGAAACACAGTACAAGGGATATGTTGATTATATTTCATCACAAGGAAAGGGAAGTAGTATTATTCGAATGGTAATAGCAATGATTCCTTGTGTGATTGCTTATATGGCAAGATATGCGATTGAAGATGAGAATAATAAACTCATTAATTTTAGTATTAATATGTCTGTAATAAATTTTTGTCTATATATTATTGCAACATTTTCAAGTGGAATGGTAGTTGGACGATTAACAACATATTTTGATATTTATAATCTGATATTATTACCATGGCTGATGCATCATGCGTTTACGGAGAGGAGCAGGAAGATGGTAATTTTATTGTGTATGGCATTTTATTTGGTGTTTTTCTATTTCCAAATGGTACTAACATGGGGATTAGTTTACGAGAGTGATATTTTACATTTGTATTTATAGTTTGATAAATATAAGGGGAAACAAGAATGAAGATAAGCGTGATCATACCTGTATATAATACAGAAAAGTATTTAAAAGAATGTGTAGAAAGTGTGCTTGCTCAAACTTATTACAATTTGGAGATTTTATTAATTAACGATGGAGCAACAGATTTAAGCCCACAGATTTGTGAATCGTATGCCAAGCAAGATGCAAGAATTAAATTGATTCATAAAGAAAATGGGGGGTTATCAGATACAAGAAATACGGGCATTAGACAGTGCAGTGGGGATTATGTTTTATTTCTTGACAGTGATGATTATTGGGATGATTCCAAGATGGTTGAAAAGCTTGTGGATCAAATGCAGCAGTATCCAGTAGACATCTTGAATTTTCGTTACAAAAAATATATGGAAGATACCAAACAATTTGTATCATGCTTAAAATCTGTCGAAGACGTCAAACAGCAGGAAAAAGATCAGATTTTAGAACGTCTGATCAATGAGGGATTATATATTTCATCTGCATGCAATAAACTGATATCTGCATCATTTCTAAAGAAAAATGAATTGTATTTTGAAAAAGGAATTACTTCCGAAGATATCGATTGGTGTGCAAGAATGTTGATCCAATGTGACAGTATCGGATATAACAATACAGAAGCTTATGTATATCGTCAGAGAAGTGAATCCATTACACATACAATTTCTTATAAAAATATTTATGATCTTAGTAATAATGTTAAAAAATGTGTAAGATTTGGGCAGGGAATTACCAAAGGAACAAAGTTTTATGAATTATATCATGATTTTGCGGCATATCAGTATGGAACATTATTATTAAGTAATACATTAGTAGATGGTGACAAGGACAGAATCAAAGTAGTCATGAAAGAAATGAAAGATTACAGCTGGCTGCTTACTTATCACGTGAATCCAAAGATTAAACTGCAATATTATGTAAAGAAAATTGTTGGATATAATAATCTGATTCGATTCTTAAAGTTATATACAAAAATAAAGAGATACTAGATACAAGGGGAAGTATATATGGAAACATTGACAATATTTACACCAACTTATAACCGTGCGAAATTCTTACCAAGAGCATTTGAAGCTTTAAAACGGCAGACATTAAAGGACTTTCTCTGGATGATCATTGATGACGGATCAACAGATAATACAGCAGAAGTGGTACAAGGTTTGTTAAAAGACACGGAAGCTGGATTTAAAATAGAATATGTAAAAAAAGAAAATGGCGGATTACATACAGGTTACAACAAAGCAATTGAATTAGCTCAAACAGAGTTAATGGTATGTGTTGATTCCGATGATTATATGCCAGATGATGCAGTAGAAAAGATTCTTAATTTCTGGAAAGAAAATAGATCAGATCAATATGCGGGAATTATTGGGTTAGACTATGACCTTAATGATCATCTGATTGGTGATCCACTGCCAGATCAGAAAACTATTAATTTGATTGATCTACTGGTAGGAAAATATCCGATTGTCAATGGAGATCGAACCAATGTTATAAGGACAGAATTATACAAAGAAGTAGCACCAATGAAATCCTTTGAAGGAGAGAAGAATTTTAATCCTCATTATATGCATTTAGAAATCAGCAAAAAATATGATTTTCTCGTACTAAATGAAAATCTGAAATATGTAGATTATCAGCCAGGTGGGATGTCTAATTCCATGTTAAAACAATATTATAACAGTCCAAACAGCTTTGCAGAGACAAGAAAATTATATCTTTCATTTAATAATACGTCATTTAAATTTAAATTAAAACATTCCATTCATTATGTTTCAAGCTGTATTTTGGCAGGTAGATGGATGGATGCAATAAAAGAAGCACCTAGAAAAGGATATGTTGTGTTGGCATTTCCATTTGGGATTATCTTAAGTTTAATCATAAGGGGGAAGAACTAGAATATGGGAAAAATAAAAATACTATTTCTAATTCATGATCTAATGCATGGTGGTGCAGAGAAAGTTTTATTAAATCTTGTAAACAACATGGATCATGAAAAATTTGATATTACAGTTCAGACACTATTTGATGTAGGTGTAAACAAACAGTTTCTATCAGATAAAGTACATTACAAAACATGCTATAAGAAAATGTTTCGTGGAAATACAAAATATTTTAAACTGTTTTCAACAGAAAAGTTATATCGAAAATACATCAAAGATGATTATGATATTTTGGTAGCGTATTTAGAAGGAAGCTGTACAAGAATTATCAGCGGCTGTACAGACAAGAATAAAGTAAAAATTGCATGGCGTCATTTCGCAGAGAATGAAAAAGAATTTTTACAGGCATATCGTTCTATGGATGAAGCAAAAAAAATCTATCAGAGATTTGATAAAGTAGTAGGTGTTTCCCAGACAGTGATTGATGCATTTGAAGACCTGACAGGATTAAAAGGAATTTCAACTGTAAAATACAACACTAATGAAACGGATAAAATCCTAAAATTGTGCAAAGAGCCAGTTGAAAATCCAAAATTTGTGGAAAAAGAAGAAGTTCTTAAGATCTGTGGCGTTGCCAAAGTAAGACCAAGAAAAGGATTTATGCGTTTAGCAGAAGCACATAAACGATTACAGGACGAAGGATATAAATATCATATTTACATTTTAGGAGAAGGAGAAGAACAAGAAAAGATTCAAAGCTATTTGGATAAAAATCAGATTGTAGATTCCTTTACATTCTTAGGTTACGATACAAATCCATATAAATATGTTGCAAGATGTGATTGGTTTATCTGCCCATCCTTTGAAGAAGGATTTAGTACGGCAGCGACAGAAGCTTTAGTTGTTGGGACACCAGTTGTAACAACATTATGTTCTGGTATGAAAGAGATGTTAGGAGAAAACAACGAATATGGAATCATTGTGGAAAACAGCAGCGAAGGTGTCTATGAGGGATTAAAAGAAGTTGTATCAAAACCAGAACTGTTAGAATCATATACAAAACAGGCAGAAATCCGCGGTGAGAAATTCAGCATGCAGGATACAGTGGATGCAGTAGAAGATATGCTGTCAGAACTTTATACGACGAAACAGAACATGAACTAAATTTGGAGGTTTATTAATATGGGAGTATTAAAAGAAATCTTATATCGAATCCGTGGAGAATACACCACAGAAAAGTTAATCTCTATGGGAATGAAAGTTGGCAAAAACTTCGGGAGATTACATGGAGTTATATTAGATCCATCTCACTGCTGGCTGATTGAGATTGGAGACGATGTGACAATGGCACCAAGAGTTCATGTCCTATGCCATGATGCCAGTACAAAGGTACATTTAGGATATACAAAGATTGGGAAAGTAAAGATTGGAAACAATGTATTCGTCGGAGCAGAAAGTGTGATCATGCCCAATGTAACATTAGGGGATAACGTAATTGTCGGAGCAAACAGCACGGTAACAAAATCATTCCCAGATAATGTTGTGATTGCAGGAAGTCCGGCAAAGATTATTGCTAAAACAGACGAATACCTGAAGAAACAGAAAGAACAAATGGAAATTGCACCATGTTATGACGAAGATTTTACTTTGAGAGGCAATCTCACAGAAGAAAAGAAACAGCAGATGCAGCAGGAATTGGAAGATAAGATAGGATACGTGGATTAGATATGGACGAGAAATTAGTAAGCGTGATCATACCAGCATATAACATTGAAGATTATATTGGACGATGCCTTGATTCTATAATTTCACAGACATACAAGAATCTGGAGATCATCGTGGTAGATGATGGATCAAGGGACCATACAGGAGAGATACTGGATAATTATGCAAAAAAAGATAGAAGAATCAAAGTAATTCATAAAGAAAATGGCGGCGTATCATCTGCAAGAAATAAAGGGATTGAAGCTGCAGAAGGGGATTATATAGGATTTATTGATGGAGATGATCTTATTGAGCCTGGGATGTATAAAACTTTGGTAGATCTTCTTGAGGAAGAAAATGCAGATATAGCACATTGTGGATATCAGATGGTATTTCCAGATAGAGTGGATTATTACTATAATACAGGAAAGAAGAAGATACAGACAACGGAAGAAGGATTAAAAGATCTATTATCAGGAGAGATGATTGAACCAGGATTGGTAAATAAGCTTTATAAAAAGGAACTGATAAAAAACTGTAGATTAGATGAAACTGTAAAAATCAATGAGGATTTGTTAATGAATTATCAGTTATTCAAATTATCTCAAAAATCTGTTTATTATGATATCACACCATATTCGTATATGATCAGAAGTAGTTCAGCTACAGGAGCCAATTCTTTGATCACAAAAAGAGAAGATTCTCTTCGTGTTTTAAATCAGATAAAAGATGATTGTATAAATAATAATTTATTATCAATTATATATAAACGATATATATATTTGTTAATGGCAATTTGTAGAGATGATTTGAAAGACAGATCATACATGGAATATCAAAAAAAACAAAGAAAGCAATTAAAGAAAGAATTAAAAACAGATATATTTAAATCATGTATTCCTAAAAAATTAAAATATATGAGCTTGTTTTCCTGTTATCTTCCTCATATCATGAAAGTCATATATAAAATGTATGATTTGAAAACAGGAACATCAAAGAAATATCTGGTAAATGAGGAATAAGCTATGGAAGAATTAATCAGTGTAATTGTACCAATTTATAAAGTTCAAGATTATCTTGATCGTTGTGTACAAAGTATTGTAAATCAGACATATAAAAACCTGGAAATTATATTAGTTGATGATGGATCACCTGATGACTGTCCAAGGATTTGTGATGAATGGGCAAAAAAGGATCAAAGAATCAAGGTGATACATAAAGAAAATGGTGGATTATCTGATGCGAGGAATGCTGGAATGAAAGTTATGGCGGGTGTTTATGTATCGTATATAGACAGTGATGACTGGATCGCACAGGATATGTATCAGAAGATGATAAATGCTATAAAGAAAAATAATGCAGATATTTGTGAGTGTGCGTTTGAGAGAACTTCAGGAATTGAAAAAAAAGAAGATAAAGAATGTGGTAATAAAAAATCAATTATGGATACGCAAAATGCTTTGATGGCAGTTGTAGAGGAAAAAATACAGCCAGTTGTATGGAATAAATTATATAAAAGGGAAGTGGTTGAGGATTTATGGTTTGAGGTTGGTAAGTATAATGAGGATGAATTTTTTACATACAAAGCAATTGAACGTGCGGATAAAATAATTCAGATATCAGATATCGGATATTATTATTTTTTTAGGGAAGATAGCATTATAAATGAAACATACACAATCAGAAGACTTGATGGTTTGGAAGCAAGATATGAAAGAATGAAATATCTGGGTAAGTATCCAGAAATATATAGAGTTGCAAAAAGACAGCTTATATTTATGTGTATGTATCACTATCAGAAAGGAATGCGTTATCTGTCAGGAAAAGAATTAGAAGATTTGAAGAAAAGAGTAAAAGAGATTTATTGCGATATTCCGATAGATAAGACAGATATTCGAAAATATAGTAGTAAAGAAAAGATATGGTATTATATCTCTAAAATATCATTAGAGTTTACTTGTAAATTAAGAAATCGGTTTGGGTATGGAGTAGAGTAAAAGGGGACAACGATGAAAAAGATATTTTTGTATGCATATGATCATATTAATTTAGGGGATGATCTGTTTATCGAAACAATTGCAAATAGATATCCAGATACAGAAATTTATTTCTGGACAAATGCTCAGAATCAAAAAGTTTTTAAGGAACAGAAAAATTTAAAGATCGTCGATGAAAATTCAACAAAGACAAAGATACTAAAAAAAATCAGACCATCTCTGGCAGTGAGATACAAAGCAGGAATCCAGAAAAAGTGTGATGCCCAAGTATATATTGGCGGTTCCATCTTCATGGAATATCCAATATGGAAAAATATTGTATCATGGTGGGAATATCAAAGCAGTCAGTATCCTTTTTTTGTGTTAGGAGCGAATTTCGGACCATATCATACTGAAGAATATCGAAGTGCAATGGACAAAGTATATACAAAGTTAAAAGATATCTGTTTTCGAGATACCTATTCAAAGAACCTTTTCGCAGACAATGATCATGTAAGACAAGCACCAGATATCTTGTTTTCTTACCCTATGCCGAAAGTGGAAGAAAATAAAAAACAGATTTTTATATCTGTAATTTCTTATAAAGATAAAGAATTGAATTCAGATTTTGATCAAATGACCAATGAAGAATATATTGAAAAAATGGTACAAATAACAAGTGGATTTAGCAAAGAAGGATATCAGGTAATTCTAGCATCATTCTGCAGAGAAGAAGGAGATTTGGATGCAGTGCAGGAAATTAAAAATAGATCAGAACAGCAGAAGAATATTACCATATTTGATTACGATGGAACAAATCGTAAGCAATTATTAGAAGAAATGAGCCGTTCTATTTACATTATTGCTACAAGATTTCATGGAACGATACTTGGTCTGGTAGTAGGAAAATCAGTCTTTCCTATTTTATATAGCGATAAAACAAAATATGTATTAGAAGACCTGGGATTTCATGGAGAATATGCAGACTTAAGAGATCCAGATTCCTTAAGTTTTGAAAATGCAAAGAAGAACTTAGAATCAGGATATAAAATAGATGTTACAGAATCCATTCAAAATGCAGAAAAACATTTTGAAAAATTAGACGAATTTTTAAATAACTAGGGGAGATTATGATGGAATTAGTCAGTATGATCATACCAGTATATGGGGTAGAAGCATATCTTGGAGAATGTCTGGAAACAGTGTTAAATCAGACCTACAAAAATTTAGAAATCATTTTAATTGATGATGAATCCCCAGATCGTTGTCCTGAAATTTGTGATCAATATGCACAAAAAGATGAAAGAATCAAGGTGATTCATCAGAAAAATGGTGGTGCAGCGAATGCTAGAAATCATGGACTAGATATGGCAACAGGGGAATATATTTGTTTTATCGACAGTGATGATAAGATTGAAAATAATTATGTAGAAAAACTGTTAGGTGCAATAAAAGAAAATAAAGCCGAGGTTGTTGTTTGTTCTTTTAAACAATGGTACAAAGATAAGACACAAGATAGCGAAGGTTTTGAAAATAAAGAATACAGTAGCAAAGATTATATCAGAAAATTTTTATCTGATTGGACATGTGGATTGATCTGGAATAAGATGTTTGACAAAAAAACATTAGAAGGAGTCCGATTTGAAGAAGGACATAAGATTGACGATGAATTTTTTACATATCAGGTGATTTTAAAAGCCGAAAAAGTTGTGGTCTTTGATGAGTCTTTATATTGGTATCGAATGAGAAAATCAGGAGTCATGTTGTCAGGAACACAATATCAGGCACAGATGTTAAAAGACCGTTTGGAATATATGACAAAGCGTTATGAGATGGTTATAGAGAAATATCCAGATTTAAAAGCAGAATATTTATATAATTTAACAGATAATCTGATCAGTTACACAAGGCAGGCACAAGGAATCAAAGAATTAGAAAAAAATGTTCGGGCAATTAAGAAGCAATATTGGAATCGGATTATGTTTGGACTAATTCCAGTGAAAATAAAATATTCTTTTTTCAGAAGCTTTTTTGATAAAACAAAGGAAGAACTGAATGTTGATGAAGGGGAGAATCATTATTTTGAATAATAAGGAGCAAATATATAAAAAACAAGAAAAACTATATATTTATGAATATCAAAATGCAATCATATTACCACGAAAGTACGAAGATGATGGACCAACATGGGGAAAAGGCGGAGTTTGTAGACAAGAGGGTGAGTTTGTTCAAAGTTCATTTTACGATGGTGGATGGGCTCAGAATGGTGGAAAATATGAGTGGAATCAGACAGATGAGATTTATATAGATGAGAAAGTTATTTATATTGGAGTTTTTGCCAAACATTGGGGGCATTTTCTTGTAGATATGACTTCCAAACTATGGATTTTTGCAGATCCTGAATTCAAAGAAAATATAAAAGATTTTAAAGTTGCATATATTGGAGAAGAAGAACCTGAAGGAAATTATCTTGAGTTTTACAAGATGTTAGGAATTGAGAAAGAACAGTTGATCCACATCGAAAAGCCTGCAAGATTCCAAAAAGTATTTGTTCCAGAAGCAGGATTTCGACCATGTATATGGTATACAGAAGAATATCAGAGAATGTTTGATCTGATGACAGAATCTGTGTTAAAAGATAAAACTTTAAAAGAAAAATTTAAAAATATTAAGAAAATATACTTTTCAAGAAGAAAATTTGGCAAAGCAGTAGCGACAGAATTTGGAGAAGAGTATATTGAACAATGTTTTAATCAGAATGGTTATGAATCATTAGGCCCAGAAACATTAACATTAAGAGAACAGATCTATGTATGGAACCATGCAGAAGCAATTGCATGTATGAATGGAACCATTCCGCTAAATGTAGTCTTTTGCAAAAATGAAAAATTAAAATTAACAATCTTAAATAAGATGAGTATCTATCATAAAAACCCATACATTTATCTGTACATGAGAAATATACAGGCAGAGTTTATTGATATTTATAAAGAACCTTTAAAAGGATATCCAAAATCTCTGGGAGAAGGACCATATCTGATTAAGACAGGAAAAGAATTTTTTGATTATTGTCAAAGAGAAAAATTTGAGATCCCATATACAGGAATGAAATTGAAATTTTATGATTTAAAACAAGAGATAAGATACTATTTGTGTGTTATAGGAATCGGAAATAAGATCAGAAGAGTTGGATCGTACATAAAAAGAAAAATGTTAAGAAGGTGATAAGATGAGACGTTTTTTTCAAAGAGCATATCATTTCTTAGAAAGAATCAAAAATGAGAGTAGGAATTTCCTAAAGAACGTAAAGCATTTTGGATTCCGAACTGCAAAAGCAATTTTTATTGATGGATTATTTCCACCAGGAAAATCAGAAAAATATATTGCAGAGATTGAACGTTTTATAGATGAAGCAATGGGAGATTTTGTACGAAGTTATAAGATCAATGACAATTGGAAAAATGAATCTGAAAAATATCCAAAATCAGAGAAAGTTCCAGTATGGGTATGTTGGTGGCAAGGAGAAGAAAGTATGCCAGAACTGGTAAAGATGTGTTTCAAACGTCTGAAAGATACATTACCAGCTGATATTACAGAATTACATTTAATTACATTTGATAATTATAAAGATTATGTGACATTCCCAGCTCATATAGAACAGAAATTTAAAGAAAAGAAGATTACAATGACAACTTTATCAGATATTTTACGTTTTTGTTTGTTAAGTGAATACGGCGGATTTTGGATGGATGCGACGGTATTTTTCACAGGAGAATTTCCAAAAGAATTCTTGAAAAAACCATTCTATTCACAGAAAATGTATGATCTTGTTGTATGTCGGCGAGAAGCATGTAAAGGACGCTGGTGTGGATTTTTTATGACAGGATATGCTCATAATCCAATTTTTGAATTTGGACGAGATGCATTCTTTGAATGGTGGAGAAAATATGATGATATTGTAGATTATGTTCTGATTGATTATCTGATCTTATTAGGATATAAGAATTTTAAGCAGATTAGAGAATTGATCGATGATGTACCAGATAATAATCTGGATATTTTTGAAATGTATCAGGTATTAGATAAGCCATATATCACAGAATTATACGAACGCCTGACAAAGCGGAATATTATTCATAAACTAACTTACAAAATTGATTTAAAGAAGGAAACAGCAGATGGACAAGAAACCTTATATGCACATTTGCTGAGAGAAGTCTATGGAAACAAATAAAAAAGTCAGTATTGTGATTCCGGTATACAAAGCGGCAGATACAATCACAAGATGTGTAGAATCCTTAGAGAAAAATACATATGAGAATCTTCAGATCATATTAATAGAAGACTGCTCAGGTGATCAGACGATCAATGTATGCAAGAAACTTGCAAGTATGTATGATAATGTACAGTGCATTGAAAATGATGAAAATCACGGAGTTTCGTATACAAGAAATCACGGATTGGATTATGCAGATGGAAACTATTTAATGTTTGTAGATAGTGATGATTATGTAGAGGTAGATTACGTAGAAATGATGATATCTGCGATTTCTTATGCAGATGATGAAAGTGTTATGCCAGTTTGTGGATACGTGAACCATGATGAAAAGAAAAATGGGAGAACTGATATTTTCTTACCATCCGATGAACAGGAAGATTTGAAAAAATCAATACAGATTATGCCAGAATTATATGAAAACAGAATGTTACAGATTATCTGGAATAAGATTTTTCGGCTAGATGTGATAAAACAAAATCATATTCGATTTAAAGAAGAGATGTTTATTGGAGAAGATTTTAGATTCTTATTAGAGTACATGAAAGCTGCAAAGATATCAGGATTTTTCTTTGTGAATAAGGCATTATGCCATTATATGAGAGATAATGAAAATTCATTGATGTCCAGATTATTAGAAACGAAGATTCAGGATAGTTTGGATAATTTTAAGATTATGTATGAACTTATGGGGAAATCAGCAGATGAGATTCAGAAATTAATTGCGACGGAAAAAGAAAAACAAATAGAATATTATGCATATACGATCATGCATGATGAAAATATGACAACAAAAGAGAAGAAAGAAAGAATTTTTCAGTTGCCTTCAGATTGTGCAGAACAGTTATATAAACAGCAGAAAGCACTGCAAAGAAAAGAAGGTATTTACCGATTAAAAAGTAAAATATTAAAGAAATAAGGGGCTTATATGGGACAGAAAAAAGTTAATGAACTAAAAGTTGGATCAATTATAACGTACATAAATTTGATAATTAGTACAATTATACCATTATTATATACTCCGATCATGCTCAGAATTCTTGGGCAGGAAGAGTATGGATTGTACAGTTTATCAAATTCAGTGATCAGTTATTTGACATTATTAAATTTGGGATTTGGTACGGCAATTATACGATTCATATCAAAATTTCGAATAGAAGGCGATCATGACAAAATAGAGGGTGTTACAGGTTTGATTCTTTCTATTTATGGAATTATAGCAATTATTGTTTGTATTGTTGGCTTTTTATTAACAAAAGGAACAGGACTATTTTTTGGAACGGGACTAACAGTAAATGAAATACAACGATTAAAGATATTGATGGTTATTATGACCGTTAGCACAGCAATTTCTTTTCCAGTGAGTGTGTTATCTTCTGTATCTGTTGCCTATGAAAAATATATTTTTCGAAAAATGGTTGATATGATTGCAACAATTGCAACACCTATTTTAAATTTAATTGTATTGTTTTTAGGATATGCATCCATTGGATTAGCTATGATTGGATTAGGCATACAGCTCATTTATGGAATTATTTTTATTTGGTATTGTAAACAGAAATTAAATGTAGTACCAAGATTTAAAGACATGCCATTTTATATGGTAAAAGAAATTTTGGGATTTTCTATATATGTTTTTGCAAGCTCTATTATTGATATGCTATATTGGGCAACAGATAAAGTCCTGATTGGAGCAGTTTTAGGAACAGTCGCAGTTGCTGTTTATAATATAGGTGGAACATTTACTTCAATGTTACAAAACATGTCATCTGCAATCAGCGGAGTTTTTGGAACAAGAGTAAATATGATGGTTTTTGGAAATCAGCCAATGGAAAAATTATCAGAATTATTAATTAGAATTGGAAGATTACAATATTATATTGTATCATTAATATTATCGGGTTATATTGTATTTGGACAAATATTCATTGATGTTTGGGCAGGAAAAGATTATTCACAAGCATATATTATTGGGCTGTTAACAATGGTTCCTTTGGCAGTGCCATTGATTCAAAGTATTGCTTTTTCAGTTATTTCAGCACAGAATAAATTGAAGTTTAGGACGATTGTATATGCAGTGATTGCAGTATTAAATGTAATAGGAACAATTTTAGCTATGCCAAAATTCGGAATTATTGGAGCAGCAGCATGTACAGCAGTTGCATTTATTGTTGGAAATGGAATTTTGATGAATTGGTATTATTGGAAGGTTATAAAACTCGATATTATAGGTTTTTGGAAAAATATTATAAGGATCAGTATTGCGCCAGTTATCATGGTTGTTGTGGGGACAGTAGCACTTCGAGTGATTACAGTAAAGAAACTTTGGATGGTATTAATCTTAGGAGTTATGTATGTAGTATTATTTGGAATTGCTTCATGGATTCTAGAAATGAATGATTATGAAAAATCTTTGGTGACTGGTATGTTTCATAAGATAAAAAGATAGTAAACAAGATAGGGATGGATTATGAGTAAATATTTTATTTCAGTTATTATGCCAATATATAATGCAGAGAAATATGTAAAAAAATCAATTGACAGCTTAGTGAATCAGACGACAAATGAGATAGAGATTATCTTAGTAGATGATGGATCAACAGATGGCAGTGGAAGTATTTGTGACCAGTATGATGGATCAGAGAATGTTAAAATCATTCATAAAGAAAATGGAGGAATATGTACAGCACGAAATGCTGGCCTGTTACAAGCAGAAGGCCAATATGTATCTTTCATAGATTCTGATGATTTTATGGATTTAGTGGCATATGAAAAGATAATAAAGGTATTGAAAAATAATCAAGCAGATATCTTAGATTTTGGATGGAGATATGTATCAGAAACAGGAGAAAAGACAGAGAATTTCCACGAGAACCCTAAAAAGCGGTTGTTAGATAAATCATATATAAAAAAACAAGTTTTACCTCCATTATTAAATCTAGAAAAAAATCGCAAAAATTTTGTGTTTGATTTTTCATGGAATAAGATATACAGGAAAGAAATCATTGATAAATATCAGATTCATTTCGATGAAAAAAGAAACACTTGGGAAGATCGGATTTTTATAGTAGAATTTTTGAAATACTGCAAAAATTATTATTGCATGGATGAATGTTTTTATAATTATGTGAGTGTACCAAATTCTTTAAGCAGAAGATATAATGCACAGTATTTAGAATTGATATTAGCAAATTATAATTTATATGTAGAATTGTTTGGAGAAGATTATGATTTCTCAGCACAGTATGCAACAGATTATTGGTGTAGATCCATTGAGAATATGATCATACAGCAATTGAGAGTGAAAGATCAGCATCCAGAGGTGATTCAAAATATAAAGAAAATTTTGAAAGAACTACAAGTAAAAACATGGTATAAAAACCGAACGAAAAAAGATCAGATAGATTATGAGATTAGTCAGTGTCTAAAAGAAAATGAATATGATCGGGTAGTAGAGATTTATGAAAATAAGTTAGAAGTTTTTCAAAAACAGGAAAGAAAAGCGTCAAGGAACCAAATGTTGAGAAGAATCGTTAGAAAATTGAAGATAAGGAAAAACTAAAAATATAAAACAAATTGGAGAGAGATGGAAATATGGGAAAAAAATATAATACGAAAATTAAAATTATTATTCTGATAGGACTTTTTGCAATCGCATTATTTTATTATCGAAATGCAACATTTACTACAGTTGGAGATGATGAAGTATATCGAACAAGTATCGAAACATGGGGGTCATGGGTGAATTGGGCGAAAGCGTATTATTTTGGAAACAGTGGAAGAATTATAATACATAGTCTTTTAATAATTATTTTGAATTTACCAGTGGATATTTTTCATATTTTAAGTTCAATAATGGTCGTAGTTACTTGTATGGGAATTTATCAGATTATAAATGTGCGAAAAAAATCGAATGATCTTGTGAGATTTTTAATAATTTCTATAATTTTTTGTGGAATGTTTTTTGCGATAAATAATTTAGGTGGAATTATTAGATGGGCATCTGGAGCTTTAAATTATTTGTATCCTGTTAGTGCAATGTTATTCGTATTGATTCCATTTGTTATGAGTATGAATGAAAGAAAGATTCCAATTCTGTACAAATGTATTAGTATAATGTTTGTATTTTTGTGTGGAAATATGGAACAGTCATCAGCAGTAGTGATGGTTTTAGGAATGTTGATATTTATATACATAAGATTCCAAAGAAAGAATTATGATAAGGCAGATATTTTGTTTCTGATTATATTATGGATAATCAATTTCACAGTATTTATATTAAGTTATATGGCACCTGGAGTAGAACAGCGTTATATCTCTGAAATGATAAGATGTTGTGGATATGGAATGCTTTCGATTCCACAGAAATTGATTTTAGGGATGCAAATTTATACATTATATTTATATTCCTTCAGAGGATTGATTATACTAGTTATACCAATATTAGCAAGCATTATAATTTCACTTAAACAAAAGAATAAGAAAAATTTATTAATCGCTGTTGTTAATTTAATTTTATGCGGTTTGCAAAATATAATTATCAGAAAATTTATAGATATACAATTCATTTATCCATATAATAAAATGTATGTTGTATGGTTGATATTTACAAGCATATTGATTTTAATGACAGGATATTTAGTTATTGAATCAGTTGAGGAAAAGTCGGATAAATACTTATATGGATTTTTATTTTTAGCAGCATTTATAGCAGGAATTATACCAGCATTTTCACCGACATTATTTGTATCAGCTGCTAGAACAATGTATATTACATACATAATATTAATCTTAATTGCTGCTAAATTATGGACAGAAGTATTTGAAAGGGAAAAACCATATACGCAGTTACGTAATTGTGAAAAAATATTTATCAATGGATATTTAGTGATTGCTGGGATAATTATAGTTTTTTTGCCGTTGTGGTATGTTATAAATTATCATAATGTAAAAGAAGAGAATATAGATCAATATACACTAAGCAGGAAATATAAGATAGAAAATAAAAAGTTTGATTATGATAAAGGTGAGATACATGCCCAAATAGCAGTTGAAGATTTTAAATGTATAACAAATAATTGGTGTACAGGATTAACTGAAGGATATGATATTAATATTAAAGTAGGAATATTAAATACAAAAAGTAAAAAAATATATAGTTACCAAACAGTATTAAATACCCAATATCCAGTAATGGAGAAATATCCAAGTGGAAAAGTTAATTTTACAGGATTTTATAAGAAAAAGATAAAATTGAAGAAACATGAAAAATATGTGTTGCTGATTAAAAATCATGAAGGAAATAAACTATATCAATATTTAGAATAGGAATATCTTAAGATGTGCTTGTACCGGGGATGTACGCATATTTACATAAGATCAAAAATATCTAAAGGGTAGAATATGAAACAACAAGATTATACAATAATAAAAGTAATAACAACGATATTAGTAGTAATTGCACATATAACGAGATTCTATAGTATGGGTGGTGGTGCCATAAAAATGGAATACAATTTTTTATTGCACTACATAACGTCATTTGTTTACAGTTTTCATATGCCATTATTTATATGTGTTTCGGGAGCAATCTTTTCATTTTGTATTAACAATAAGAAAAAATATTCAGATTTTCGTTTATTTATAATAAAAAAATGGAAACGTTTAATGGTTCCTTATTTTCTAATTGGAATCTTTTATGTCATGCCAGTAATGTGTACATTAAAAATAACTAACTTAAATCCAATCAACTATATAAAAGAGAATATTATATTGTCCAAAGATGCACGGCATTTATGGTTTTTATGGACTTTATTTTTCATATTTATTATATTTAGAATGTTTTACCATAGATATGAAAAATCAAATAGATTATTTATAGGAGTATTATTATTTTTTATATCATTTTTTTCAGATAAACTTCCAAATATATTTCAATTGCAAGGCATAAGTTACTATTTATTTTTCTTTTGTATAGGATATGAATTTGATAGGAATAAGAAAAAAATAGATGAATTTTTAGGAAATAGAAAATGGATTGTAATATTAGGATGGATTTTTATATCATTTGTTGTTTTGTATACATATAATAGGGCATTAAATTTAATAACAGCTGTAATAGGAATGCTATGTTTATATCAATGTATAAGAATTACAAAAAAATATATAATTCAGATCAAAATTTATAAATGGATAGAGAGAGACAGTTTTGGAATATATTTATTTCATCCTATGATTATTTATGTTTTGTTTTATTGGGTAAAGAAATTTGGATTTGGATTAAAATATCCAATAATAGTATGTGTGATGATTTTTGTGATTACAATGATTGCATCAATGTTGTTCGTAAAAATAATAAGATGGACAAAATATGGAAAATTAATTATAGGAGAATAAGAGTGTGACCTTAAAGTGTTGAAGAGAAAGACTAACTATTAAAAGTCAAGTCTAAAAATGAACTTTTTTGAATAAAGTACAGAAATGTATTTTAGATATATCTTGAACTCAGTTAGAGTTCTTTGAACCTTGAAAACTGCATGACAAAAAGAGCATCGTTGCTGGTGCTCAAAAAAAGGAGTATTGAATTAGAAAAACTTAAGCAGCTTTGATGTATTGCTGGTTGGTTTTCTCGAGATGGTAAATAACTCGAACCAACTTTTTGACGGCATGAGATATGGAAACATTGTAATGTTTGCCTTCGGCTCGTTTCTTTGCCAGATATTCAGCGAATGTTGGATCCCAGTGACAGACATATTTGGCTGCGTTGTATAAGGCATATCGTAGATATCTGGAACCACGCTTTTCCATGTGGGAGTATGCGCCATCAAGTTGTCCTGACTGGTATGTAGAAGGAGATAATCCGGCATAAGCCAAGATTTTATCAGGAGAATCAAAACGGTTGAAATCGCCGATTTCGGCAATGATCATAGCTCCCATACGGTAATTGATTCCGGGGATGCTAAGAATCGGAGAATTGATTTCATCCATAATGAGTTTGATTTCATGTTCAATTTCATCAATATCAGATGTGAGTTCCCGGATCAGCTTGATGGTATGCTTTAATTCTAATGATTTTGCTGGCATATTTGAACCTATTGAGGTTCTTGCAGCATTTCTAAAAGCAATAGCTGTTTCTTTACCATATCGCCCCTTTGATGATTCAGAAAGCAGATTGGTAAGTCTGGTAAGATGAGCGTCTGCCCCTTGTTTAGCACCGGGAAATTCAGAAAGCATTGCGTAAACTGATGCCATATGAAGTGTTGGAACTAACTTTTCTAATTCAGGAAATAAGATACAGACAAGTCTTGAAACGGAAGACTTTAACTTAGCACGTTCTTTTACTTTATCAAAACGGTAACGGGTTAATGACTTTAGTTCTTCGTTGTGATAAGATATGTCTGAGTAGGACTTTAAGTTCACGTCAGACATTAGCATAGAAGCAATCGTGCGGGCATCTACTTTATCCGTTTTCGTCTGTCTAAGGCTTAGACTTTTTCTGTACAGATTTGTATGTAACGGATTGATAACATAGGTGGGCAAACCTTTATCAATGAGATATCCGAGGAGATTGTAACTGTAGTGTCCGGTGGCTTCCAGTCCTACTTTTACTTTTGTCACATCATCCATAACGGAAGCAATCTTTTGATGAAGTTCATTAAAACCATCTAAGTTGTTGGTGATGGTAAATGCTTTAAATAATACTTCTCCATCAGAGTTGGTGATAAAGCAATCATGCTTATCCTTAGCAACATCAATTCCTACGTAAATCATAATAAAACTCCTTTGAAATGAATTTGATACTGTTTTAGAACCACAGGGTGCTCCTTGCGATTGTAACCTCGTTCTAAATAAACCGTCATGCGGTATCTAACTGATTAACAAATGAACAAAGAGACTGTGGTTGGAGCCTTTCGTAAACCATCAAGTGGTAGGAAAAATGAACCAATCCACAGCATCTTAAATATCATAGTCGAACCTGTAGAAAAGGTAAAGAAAAGACTATGACTTAATAGTAATAAAGACCTTGGAGAGGGTCTCTAAACACTACTACTATATAATACGAGGAAAAAAGTAATGAAAAAAAGAATAATAAGCATACTGATAGCAATTATCTGCATTTTTAACATTTTTTCTATTCCAGTAAGAGCAGATAGCAAAAAGAAGATTATAAAACCAGTTGTCATATATATGAAAGCAGCAAAATCATATAATCCAGATAAGATGAAAACATGTTTTATAAAAAAACCAACTTATGCATATGCAAAGTATTATAGAAATTTGTTTAAAAAAACAATAAGAAATACTTATCATATGAAATTGTAGAAGTAAGATCAAAAAAGAAAACCGCCACAGTAAAGATCAAGGTAACACAGCCTGATTATTATGTTGCATTTACGCATGCATATTATGATTATTTAAATTGGTATGAAGATTACTATTATATGAATAATAAAACTCCATTAGATTCATTAGCAGGAAACAGGCTCAATAGATATGTGAAACGAAATATTAAAAAATATGGGTTGGAACAGAAAAAACGAACAGTAAAATTTATGCTTCAAAAAACATCTAGAGGATGGAAAATTAAAAAAGCTAATAATAGAATCAAAGACATTGCAGCAATGAGAAATTATCAGGCATATGAAGAAGCACAATTTTGTTGGGAAAATAATGAAGATATTGATGAATGTATAGAGATATTTAAATAAGCCTGGTAAGAAAAGGAGAATATGATATGGCATTTAAGTATACGAAACTAAATCCAAAGAATCCTAGATCGAATTAAGATCCAGGGACCTTAAGAATTTCTGAAATAAACTTATAGATAAAGAGAATACCACATGAATATATTGATTCTAATAAAACTGTTTGTTAATATATATATCAGGTGTTACTACATTGATATGAATGGCGGTTCGCTTCCTACGGGGAGTTTTAGTGCGTGGAAAGCATAATGCCAAGACAGAAAAATAACCGCCCTAGCCTAGAAAGTTAAGCGGTTATTTTTATAACTTATTAATATCAGGCGAACCGTCATCGGTAGCACCTTTCTTTATTAATATACTAACATTTGGTATATTTTATGTCAACAAATAATAAAGGGAGAGGTGATACATACTATGGATCAAGAAAAATTAAGAACCATATTGCAGATAGGTGAAACAATAGCAGTAGAATTTAAAAGATGCAGCAACCGAATAGAAAATGATGTATATCAAAGTGTATGTTCCTTTCTGAATCGTTTTGGTGGAGATATTTACCTTGGAGTAGAAGACGATGGGACTGTTTGTGGAGTTCCTGAAAATGCAGCAGGAGATATGGTAAAGAATTTTATAAAGATTATCAGTAATCCCAATATGTTTACTCCAACCATATATCTATCGCCGGAAATTATAAAGTATGAAGGAAAAACGATCATTCATATTCATATACCAGTCAGCGCAGAAGTACACAGTTTCAAAAAGGAAGTTTATGACAGAGTAGATGATGCAGATGTAAAAGTTACTGCAACAGCTCAACTTGCAATGATGTATATTAGAAAACAGAATAGATTTACAGAGAAACAGATTTATCCTTATATTTCACTGGAAGATTTTAGATTAGATTTATTGCCACGAATTAGAAAAATGGCAACAAATAATATAGAAGGTTTGCATAGTTGGGAAAGTATGAGTGATGAGGAATTATTGAGAAGTGCGGGATTATATGGAAAGGACAGAGCGACAGGAGAAAGTGGATATAATCTGGCAGCAGTTATGTTATTGGGAAAAGATGATCTGATCATGGATATTTGCCCAGCTTATGAAACGGATGCGTTGGTAAGAAGAGTTAATGTGGATCGCTATGATGACCGGGAGATCATAAGAACAAACTTAATAGAAAGTTACGATCAATTAATGGAATTTGGAAGAAAACATTTGTCTGATAAATTTTTTATAGAAGGGGTGGAACGAAAAAATCTGAGGAATATTATAACCAGGGAAATGATTGCAAACACATTGATTCATAGGGAATTTACGAGTTCATATACAGCTAAATTTGTAATAGAAAAAGATAGAATGTATACAGAAAATGCGAATCGGTCATCAGGAGATGGAATTATTACATCTGATAATATGGAACCAAATCCAAAGAATCCTATTATTGCATCATTTTTTAGAAATATAGGATGGTCAGATCGATTAGGTTCAGGAGTGAGAAATATATTTAAGTATTCGAAATATTATTCAGGAGAAGAACCAGAATTTGTAGAAGGGGATGTATTTAGGATTATTGTGCCATTAAATGAAGATTATTCATATGATAATGTAAAAAATGGCGATAAAAAAACGGCGATAAAAAACGGCGATAAAAAAACGGCGATAAAAAACGGCAATAAAAAGATTTTAAAAAAGACAATACAAAATTATAAAAAAATACTTGAATTTATGGAAGAGGGTAAAGAATATACGATTCAGGATTTTTGTAATTTGTTAAATTTAAAACCCTCCAGAACGAAAGAATTATTAAAAGCTTTGACACAAGATATAGAACAAATAGGCAATAATAAAAATCGAAAATACAGATTAAAATAAAAAGGATATGGGGAGGAAACCTGCAAATGCAATCAGCATATATTCATTTATATCTGATCATGATCAACGTTATAACATTTGCATTGTATGGACTAGACAAATGGAGAGCGATGACAAGACAGTGGAGAGTCAGAGAGAAAAAATTAATCATACTTGCACTGATCGGAGGCTCCATTGGAGCAATGATCGGTATGACAGTATTTCATCATAAGACAAGAAAATGGTATTTTAGATTAGGGATACCTTTGATTTTGGGCATTCAGGTGTCGTTGATACTTTGTTTTTATGATATGATGTAAGTAAGCAAAGAAGAATTGGGAAGAAGTTTAAGAGACCCAAAAGCAAAGGAAGATTAGAGATATGAAGCAAAACAAATGGAAGCATTTAAAATTTGAAAAATATGTTTTTGTGCTATTATTGGCGATCGAGCTTATTATGTCATTTACTTTTTTAGGATTCATTCATATTGATCCAATTTCACTTACAACAGCATATATCCCGATCGTAGTTGCGGGATGTTTGCTTGGGCCTTTGGAATCGACACTGATCGGATTGGTATTTGGACTAGCAAGTATGTATAAGGCATCAGCACTTTATGTTGTATCAGATGATAAGATATTTTCGCCGCTATATAGTGGCAATCCAATAGGAAGCATTTTACTAAGCGTTGGGTCAAGAGTTCTGTTTGGTTTTGTAATCGGATATCTGTTTTCTATCATAAAAGGACGAAAGTATGAGAAAATAGGAATCTGGATCCTTTCTTTGATCTCACAGTGGATACATGCTTTCTTAGTGTTCATTGTTATGGGAGCCTGTTTTCCACAGCTTGGCTATACTGGAATGTCAACATTTCATATGGGGATCAATGATGCACTTATTGCACTATGTTGTCTTTTCTGGGTAGAGGTGGCATATAAGATTTATCACAAGGAACGCATTCAAAAATACAAGGATGCGGTAAATCAATCTTTGGATGATCCATATCTGTCTTCTAAGATAGTCGCTATATCATCAGGGATCAGTTTTTTGATCATTTGTATAGCGATATTTTCTACTGGATATTTTGCAAATCGGTCTACATATATGTTGAAACAGCACAGAGTTCATGTAACAAGAACAATAGAGATTGATCTGCTACATTTACAGGTACAGTTTTTGATCGCAATGCTTGCATTGGATTTTATCTTAATATTGACGATGCTTATGATCTACCAATATATGAAGTATCGGGAATATCAAGGGGAGATTGATTTCCTTACTGGGGTGATGGGAAGAAGACTGTTTTTGCAGCATTGCCAAAATATTCAAAGTGATCAGAGGATTCATGGCCATCAAGGATGGTTTTTATTCTTGGATGTGGATTGGTTTAAGCAGATCAATGATAAACTGGGACATATAGCAGGAGATGAAACCTTAAAGAAATTTGCGATGTTTTTAAAAGAACAATTTGAGCCATATGGAGCAGTCGGAAGAGTTGGTGGAGATGAGTTTGCTGTGATGATCGAAGAAGAGATGAGCCAGGAAGCGTTAGAAGAAGAAATGAAACAATTCTTTCAAAACATCTCAGGAATTCAGAAGGAAGTCACAGTAAGCTGCAGTATTGGAGTATATCGTTTTAAATATCCAAAAACGATCAAGGAACTTCTGACAAAGACCGATGAGATCTTATATGAAGCAAAAGCAAACGGAAGAGGATGTTTTGTAATTAGATAAAGTCTAAGAAGGTGGTGTTGGCAATGAACAATATGAAATTACCAGTAGGAATTTCTGATTTTCATAAATTAAGACAAAATGAATATTATTATGTAGATAAAACGAATTTGATCAAAGAATTACTGGAATCAAGAATCGCAGAAGTTACATTGATCACGAGACCAAGACGCTTTGGAAAGACGATCGGCATGAGTATGTTGGCGTATTTCTTTGATATACGAAAAGACAGCAGAAAACTATTTGAAGATTTGAAGATCTCAAGAGATATAGAATTATGTCAAAAATGGATGAATCAGTATCCAACATTATTTATTTCCTTCAAAGATGTGGATGGATTGAATTTTCAATCAGCTATGAAGATGTTAAGAAATCAGATTTCATGGATCTGCAATGAGCATGATTATTTATCAGATAGCGATAAGGTAAATGAGAATGATAAAAAGATCTTTTTGAAGTTACAAGATATAAGTGAAGAAAATTTATCAGAAGACCTGATAAAAATCAGTGTGGCTACCATCATAAGAATGATGAATGCGCATTACGGAAAGCCGGTTATTTTATTATTGGATGAATATGATGTACCATTAGCGAAAGCAAGCAGCAATGGATACTATAAAGAAATGCTGGATGTGATGAAAACGATGATGAGCACATCTCTAAAAGATAATTCTCATCTTCAGTTCGCAGTAGTTACAGGTTGCTTGAAAATTGCAAAGGAAAGTATATTTACAGGAACCAATAATTTTATCTCAGATACGATCATAGCAACACATTTAAATGAATATTTTGGATTTACCGATCAGGAAGTAAAAGATATCTTAAAAGATATTGGACTGCAAGAGCATTTTAAAGAAATCAAAGAATGGTATGATGGGTATAATTTTGGAAAGATCGATGTATATTGTCCATGGGATGTTATGAACTATGTAAGAGATCTACGGATCGATCCAGACATGAAGCCAGCAAGTTACTGGAAGAATACAAGTGATAATGCGATCATACGATCTTTCATAGACTACGCAGGCAGCGGAATTCAAAAAAAGATGGAAAAATTGATGGCAGGAGACACGATTGATCAGAAAATAGAAGAAAATCTTACGTATGATTATTTACATTCGTCAGAAGAGAATTTTTGGAGTATTTTGTATTTAACAGGATATCTGACAAGAGATAAGGAAGAGAAGGAAAGTGCAGATGGAAAGATCACATTGAAGATTCCAAACAAAGAGATACGAGAGATTTTTGAGACAACAGTACAGGATTGGTTTAGTGATACAGCGAAACTACAAGATCGAAAGCATTTATTTGATGCAGTATGGAATGGTGATGAGCAGATTTTGACACAGGAGATCAGTAGGTTGTTGCGAATAACGATCAGTTATCATGATTATAGAGAAGATTTTTATCATGCATTTCTTGCAGGAATATTTGCTGGGGCTGGATATAGTGTTGAATCGAATAAAGAACATGGAGAAGGTCGAAGTGATCTTGTTATTTTTAATGAATGTGAAGGAAAGGTTGCAGTTTTTGAAGCGAAATATTCAAAAGAAGTAAAGAACTTAGAAGAGGATTGCGAAAAAGCTATTCAGCAGATCGATCATAGGATGTATGCAAAGGAATTTGAGGATAGTTATGATGAGGTGATCTGTTATGGGATTTCTTTTTACAAGAAACGTTGTGTTGTAAAAAGACGAAAATAAATCAGCAGATGAAACCCAATAAAGGTGGTGTTGGCAATGAACAATATGAAATTACCAGTAGGCATCGATCAATTTGATAAACTGATCAAATCTGGTTTCTACTATGTAGATAAAACCAGACTGATCGAGCAACTTTTACAAAACTGGGGAGAAGTAAATCTATTTACACGTCCTCGGCGTTTTGGAAAGACTTTGAATATGAGTATGCTGAAATCCTTTTTTGAGATAGAAACAGATAAAACACTGTTTGATCAATTGTATATTGCTGCAAATAAAGAATTATGTGAAGAATATATGGGGCAATATCCAGTAATCTTTCTTTCGCTAAAAGGTGTTGATGGATTGAATTTTGAAGAAGCCAAAAGCATGCTAAAGATTACGATCCGTACGGAAGCACAGAGACATTACGAGTTGAAGAAGAGTGAAAAAGTTTCGGAAGAGAATCGTAAGCTGTTCAATGATATTTTATCTGGGGAAGATGAAAGGATCGAAGACAGTTTGAGAATGTTATCACAGATATTGTTTGAACATTATGGAAAGAAAAGCATTATTTTGATTGATGAATATGATGTGCCACTAGATAAAGCATTTCAACATGGATATTACAAAGAAATGGTTTCTTTACTGCGAGGGCTGTTTGGACAGGCGTTAAAAACAAATGAATTTTTGCAATTTGCTGTATTAACCGGGTGTCTTCGTGTTTCAAAAGAAAGTATTTTTACAGGCTTAAATAACTTTAAAGTACTTTCAATCGCAGACGTCCGCTTTGATGAACAGTTTGGATTTACGGACGAAGAAGTGCGAAAGTTGTTGAAAGATTATGATCTGGAAGATTATTTTTCAGAAGCAAAAGAATGGTATGATGGATATCATTTTGGAAATGCTGATATTTATTGCCCATGGGACGTGATCAATTATGTGGAACATCTTCGATATGATCCAGAAGCAGAATCAGAAGCTTTCTGGATCAACAGCAGTGGAAATGATTTGGTAAAAAGATTTGTTGCGAAAGCAGATCAGACGACAAAAGATGAAATAGAACAGTTGATCGCAGGAGATGTGATTGAGAAGAAGATACGTCAGGATCTTACTTATGATGAAATTGATCAAAGTATTGATAATCTATGGAGTGTCTTATTTACGACAGGATATCTCACACAAACAGGAAGGGCAGAACGAGGAATTTACAAATTGATGATTCCGAATAAGGAAGTAAGGGAAGTGTTTATTGATCAGATTCAACAATGGTTTGATCAGACTGTGGTAAATGATGAAGATAGAATGAGCAGTTTCTACCAATCCTTTGCACAAGGAAAAGCCAAAGATGTTCAAGATCAATTGACAAGTATCCTTGCGGAAACGATCAGTATTTTGGATACGAAAGCAAGGAACGAAGAAAAGGAAAACTTTTATCATGGAATGATGTTAGGGCTTTTAAGAAATCACAGAAATTGGATCGTAAAATCAAATGTTGAATCAGGAGAAGGATTTGTAGATATTCTGATTAAGCCAGAAGATCCAGACGAGGGAATATTAATTGAATTAAAATATTCCAAAACGTTTGACGGACTGGAAAAAGCATGTGAAAGAGCAATGGAACAGGTGAAGAATCGAAGATATGACGAAGCATTACGTGAAGAGGGAAGATGTCATATCCTGGCATATGGAATCGCATTTTGTAAAAAGAGATGTAAAGTAGTAGTTCAGAAAATGTGACATCCGCTCCTAACTATAGAGGTGGGAGCATAAAAGGAAAGGAAAAGGAATGAAAAAGAGAATCATCAGCAAAGTCTTAACATTATTGGTCGTATTTAGTATGGTATTTACGTTACTGCCAGTGAATAACAAAATAGTACATGCCGGGGACAGCAAAGTAAATATTGGAGATTATATTTACCTTGGAACTTATCAAGGTAAGAAGATAAAATGGAGATGCATCGGAGAGGATTCGAATGGAAAATTGATGCTGAGTGATCAAATTCTGTGTAAGAAGAGTTATGATGCAAAATATTCTGGGTATAAAAATTACATCAGGGCTGAAAGAGGATCCAATCGCTGGACAGAATCAGCCTTGAGACATTGGATGAATTCTGCCGGAGTGGTTGATTGGAGCAATCGATCTGTACCTTCCGCAGCAAATCTTGATGGAGAGGATGCTTATGATGAAGAACAGGGATTTTTATCTTCTTTTACTGATTCGGAGCTTCAGTGTGTAAAGACGGTCACACAGAAAACATATTTGAACAATCTGGATGCAGACAAAGCGGATGGAGGATCTTCCAAATTTGATTTTGATGCAAATGGATATCATCGTAAGCTGTTTGAAACTTTAGCAGAGGCAACCGATAAATGGTATGAGAATACAACGGATCAGTTCTTCTTGATAGGACCAGAGCAGTTGTTGATGGGAACCAATAATATTGGTTTGGATTATATGGCTCCGGACGATTCCTACTGGCTAAGACTGCCTTGTAACACAGGACAATCTTACGAAAATGTAGCACGATCAATAGGAGCAAACAGAATCACACATGCAAGAGCAAACAATTCGAATCATGGAGTAAGAGCCGCATTTTATCTGGATGAAGATCAATTCCATGGAGAAGTGATCGAAGGAGGAATGTCCAGTTACTTTAAAACAGGTAAGGATACGAATCAGTTTAAGCATATAGGGATGAGAGCTTTCATTTCAAATCCTGTATATCTAAATAAATTGGTGAAGCAGTGTAGTGATTTTCAGAGTAAATGGAGAATGATCACGTATTTTCATGGAGAACATACAGGTGTATGCCATGGGATCGCCTTGAGTATGTGTTATGGAAACCAAGGTTATATTGATTTTGATGATATTACAAGTGGTGCACATGATTATTGGACGCTGGGAAGCCCATATGAGAATTCCAAAATGAAAGACATGATTTTATATTATCAGATGACACAGTGTCTGGACAGTGGAAGATCAACGTATGGAATCAGTAAAAATTCAGGTTGGGGAAATGGAGATCTGGAAACTTTTCTTAAGAAATTTGTAGCAGAAGCCCAGTATGCAAAAAGAGTGAAAAAACCATTTGTTTTCTCCTTCATGATACCAGAGGGCGGACATAGTGTTGTTGTTTGTGGTTATAAGAAGGACACGGATGGAAATCATGAGATTACGATCTATGATGAAAATTCTTATCACCCTGGAAGTTACGGGGGATACCTGACAATGAAAGTCTCTTCTGATTTCAAGAGCTTCCATTTTGCAGATTCAAATTCAAGATTTGATGATGTATGTGTAGAAGATCTGTGGAAGAACCTGAACTATTATGGCGTTGATAAAATATATAATGGCGGGATTCAGACCTTGAAAATGAAAAGCAGGATGGCGGCATCAGCATATCAGGAAGATGATCAGGATCAGACAACGATTCAGATATCAGCAAATAAGCGATTCCGATTACAAAATGAAGAAGGAAAGTATCTCGAATACGATGGAAATAATTATACAGGAGATATGAAAGTTTATTCCTGCGAACAAAGCGATTGGGAAAGTGAGCATCCAATCTGGAATCTTAGAGTGGCGGCAAGCAATTCATTTGAATTAACGAAAGCAGAAGAAGGCTGCCAGTTCCTTTGTGATGATAACAACAAAGGATATGCAGTAACCGCCGATGGAGCAGATAAAGTAACGATCACTTCTGGGAAGATCAAAGTGGAAGGAGATAATTATAATCTGTCAGCTGCGATGCAATCCAAGAATTCCGAGGAAGGAATTGTAGAGGTCAATGCCAAAGTGCAAGGAAACAGTACGATTTTAGATAACAACACAAACACATCCATTCAATTTGATGATAAGGGAAATAACGTTAAGGTAACAAAATATGTTGATTTTTCAACAGATATCGTTAATGAGAAAGAAGAAGTCAAAGGTTCTGATTTTGTGGTAGAAGAACTTGATAAGAAAGATCCTGAAATCCCAGACCAGGGAGAAGATAATAAAGGGAATGGCAATACAGGAAACGGCAATGGAAATGATATCTCTGGAAATAATGCACAAAGTAAACCAGAAGTAATAAAACCAAACATCGTAAAACCATTAAAATTAAAGAAACAGATAATAAAAACAGCAAAAATAAAAACTTACAAGGCAAAAAAATTAAAACGTAAAAAGGCAACATTTAACCTAAAAGCGAGATCTTTGGGGAAAGCAAAACTGACCTATAAAGTGACCAAATATCCAAAGAAAGCAAAAAAATGTATGACCGTAACTAAGAGTGGAAAAGTTACATTAAAGAAGAAAGCCAAGAAAGGAACATACAAGATCCGGATCACGGCAGCAAAAACATCGCAGTATCAGAAAGCGGTGAAATATGTGACGGTTAAGGTAAAATAATGATAGAAAAAGAAATATTCAGCAATACGTGAATATTTCTTTTTTTCTATGATATAATATTTGCAAATGTATGAATGGGAGGCAGCAAAATATGAAATATAATCTTCCAGAGAGAGTTATAAGAGACATTTCGACATTTGCAAAAAAACATTCAGTTGAGAAAGTTATCTTATTTGGCTCTCGTGCAAGAGGAACAAATACGGAAAGAAGTGATATAGACATTGCTGTCTATGGTGGAGACTTTAATTCTTTTTACTGGGATATTAAGGAGAAAGTACATTCTCTTTTAATGTTTGATATTGTGGAAATAGATGCAGGAATTTCAGAAGAATTGAGGAAAGAAATAAAAAAGGATGGTGTAGTGATTTATGAAAAAGCTTGAAAATTTTTCGAATTGCTTAAATGTATTGAAAAATGCAGATTTTGATTTAGCAGATAATAATGACATATACAGAACAGGTGTGATCGGACAGTTTAATCTTACATTTGAACTTGCATGGAAAGCTTTACAGGAAATATTAAAGATGCATGGAGCAGATGGAGCAGCAACAGGTTCGCCAAGAGAAATCTTACAATTAGGATATAAGCTTGGTTTTGTAGATGATGCAACAGTATGGCTGCTCATGTTAAAAAAACGAAATACATCTGTCCATATATACAATGAGCAGGAAATAGATGAAATGATTCTTTTGATTAGAGACAGCTTTATTCCAGCTTTTTGTGTACTTGAAAAAACATTGCAAAGAAAACTAGAAGAAACAAAGGAAGATTGGAAAAAATAAAAAAGCAAGAGTGTTGACAAGATCGCAGGATTTTTACAAAGAAAACAAGGGTGGGAGATATCCTTGGAAGATAATAATACTGATTTATCAAGTTATTTCAGAGTAGATAAGAAGAAAGTAGTATGTTATACTAAATTTACTAAGTGATCAATTAGTAATTGAGTAATTAGTAATTAGACGATTAGCAAATTAGCATAAACAATAATCGAATTGGAAAGAATGATAAAGTTAACAAGTTTGTGGAGGCATAATGATGAAATTTGTGGGAAGAGATTAAGAAGTTAAATACTTTATATCAGGATGAAGGATTTCAGTCGTTGTGTCGAGATTTACAGACAATCCAGGAAAGCAGTTATTTGCACAAAAGAAGATGACAAGATTTCAGTTAGGCAAGATATTTGAGATGAGATGCTGGGAAAAAGGAAGACCAGATATTATGGAGATATTAAAGAATATAGGGTTATCTGAATATAATCCATATGAGATCGTAAAACATACACACCACCTTAAATTTTCCAATCTTGTAATTGTCCACACTTTAGACTTCAGGTATATGATAAAAAATAAATAAACGATCGGAAGCGCAGCATTAGAATTTTGCCACGTTTTTTACGGATTCGCAGCCGGCTTGGTGCGTTGTTTGAGCCTCAAAGAGTTCTGGTTTCAATATCTTTGAAGGCGAGTTCGCAAGGAAAGCCGGCGGATCAGCGATCTGTAAAAAACGTGAGGAAAATTCTCTAGCTGCTCTTCCGATCGTTTATTTATTTTTTATCATATACTCGAAATCTACAGTTGGCACCTCAAAATTCTACAACAAATCCCCCTGCCAAACATCCTTCACCTTCATCTCATGCGCAATCCTATTCAAAACTTTCCGCTTATAAACACTCCACTCAGGAGCAATCAACAAATCTCTCGGTCCATCTCCAGTTAATCGATGAATCACGATCTCAGGACTCAGATTCTCAATACATTTCAAAATCAGATCAACATAAGACTCCAAAGTAAACACATCAAAGGGATGTTCCTCATAATGATCAGCCAGATCCGTATTCTTCAAAATATGCAGCATAGAAAATTTAACCCCATGAATCGGAAGGTGATTCAGATAACGAACTGACTCAAGCATCATATCATCCGTTTCACCAGGAAGCCCAAGAATCAGATGAACAACAGTCAATACACCGATCTTATGAAGATTCATAACTGCTTCATCAAAACAAGACAAAGGGTACCCACGCCGGATAAAAGAAGCGGTCTCTTCATGAATCGTCTGCAGACCAAGTTCCACAAACACAGGTTTGATCTTATTTAATTGATTTAAAAGTTTCAAAACCTCGGCAGGCAAGCAATCCGGTCTGGTACCGATCGCAAGTGCAACGATTCGTGGATCGTTAACCGCTTCCATATACAAAGCTTCCAGTTTTTCAATCGGACCATAAGTATTCGTAAAAGCCTGAAAATAAGCAATATACTTCCCATTCTCGATCTTTCTAGAAACCATCTCAATTCCAGCGGTGATCTGATCTGTCATAGACAAAGCAGCTGAAGAAGCAAAATCCCCGGAACCGCCCTCACTGCAAAAGATACAACCACCAGTTCCAAGTGTTCCATCTCTGTTTGGACAGGTAAAACCACCATCTAAGGATACTTTATAAATTTTCTCACCAAAATAATTCTTTAAAAAACTATCAAACGAATAATAACGTTTTCCATGCCAATTCATATGATCATAACTCCTAACTACAAGTTTGTTATCTACAAGATAGCACGAAAAATGTGGAAATTCCAGTGTTTTCAAGTTACAAAATGTTCATAACATTATCACGTACTATAAAATCTCAATCACAAAACTCAAAGTTTCATGTTCTCCAGGCTCCAAGAATCGCACCCCTCTTTTATGTTCAAACACATCATCCTCATCACTGCAGGTAGAAGTTCCACTCCAAGGTTCCAAAGCAACAAAAGGTCCATCATTTGCACTAGACCATACACCCAGATAATCAAAATCAGGGAAAGTAACTAAGATACCATGGCCGCTTTCCTTATGTTTTAATGCAACCGTGCGTGATTTCAACTGATCAAAGATCAAAGCATCCTTGTAAAATAAAGAATGTTTTACAGGGATCACAGTTTCATGATCAAGAACAGGAATACGATCGTTGTTATTGATCAAACCATCATCTGTAAGCTGTGCACAGGCAGCAGTTTCCGGTTGTTCAAATTCCACGATATAATCTTCAAAATTCTCCCCTTTATACACTGGACAGTTAAATGCAGGATGACCGCCAATACAGTAAGGCATAACAATGTCCCCATGATTGATCACCTTATGACTGACTTTTACACCATGATCTGTTAATTCATAGATCATCTGGAGTTCAAAATCATAAGGATACTGTTCTTTTGTAGAATCATCCGCTTTCAAAGAATAAACAGCACAAGTTTCAGAAGAAGAAACCAAAGTAAATTCTAATTTTCTTGCAAGACCATGACGGCCAAAAGAACAAGTCTTAGAATTACCGATGGTTGCAGTTCCATTTCTTAAACATCCAACGATCGGAAATAAGACAGGTGCCTGTCCGCTCCAGAAGTCAGGGTTTCCCTGCCAGAGATATTCCGTACCAGAAGCATCTTTGATAGAAGTCAGTTCCCCACCAAGAGATTTTAAAGTGACAGATACATTTTCATTGCGTAAGATTGTATTGCTCATGAGATATCCTCCTAGATTTAATATAGAATCATTATACCACGAATTAACATCGAAAAACACTTGTGTTTCTTGGGAAAAGCAATAGTTAAAAGCATATTTTTTATAAAGAATCAGTAGAAATTTAAGAAGTGGTGTGATAATATGACTAAGAATGCGTAGAAATGTAAAATAATAGATAAAAATAGAAAAGAGGAAAAAGATTATGGCAAACAGCATTGAGCAGGAGATCGGCCGCAGAAGAACTTTTGCGATCATTTCCCATCCGGATGCCGGTAAGACAACGTTGACTGAGAAGTTCCTTTTATATGGAGGAGCGATCAATACAGCGGGGTCTGTGAAAGGAAAGGCAAACTCCAAACATGCAGTATCTGACTGGATGGAGATTGAAAAAGAAAGAGGTATCTCTGTTACTTCTTCTGTATTACAGTTTGAATACGAAGGAAAATGTATCAATATCCTTGATACACCAGGACATGAGGATTTCTCAGAAGATACGTATCGTACACTGATGGCAGCGGATTGTGCTGTCATGGTGATCGATGCTTCCAAGGGTGTCGAACCACAGACAATCAAGTTATTTAAGGTCTGTGTTATGAGACATATCCCGATCTTTACATTTATCAATAAGATGGACCGTGAAGCTAAGGATACTTTCGATCTGTTAGACGATATCGAGAAAGTCTTAGGGATCGAGACATGTCCGATCAACTGGCCGATCGGATGTGGAAAAGAATTTAAGGGTGTATACGAGCGTGCATCAAGAAATATCTTACGATTCGAGGCAGTCTCCACAGGTGGTGCAAAAGAAGCAAAAGAAACGATCATTTCAGCAGATGATGATAATGCAGCAGATCTGATCGGAGAAGATTTCTATGAGAATCTGATGGAAGAAATTGAATTATTAGATGGTGCGGCAGCAGATCTTGATATGGAGAAAGTACATCAGGGAAAACTATCTCCAGTATTCTTTGGATCAGCACTTACAAACTTTGGTGTAGAACCATTCTTAGAGCATTTCCTGAAGATGACAAACAGACCACTTGCAAGAACATCCAAGGGAGAAGAAGTAGATCCTGTGGAAAATGGTTTTTCAGCGTTTGTCTTTAAGATTCAGGCAAATATGAACAAAAACCACCGTGACAGAATTGCATTTATGAGAATCTGTTCCGGTAAATTCGAAGCGAACATGGAAGTAAAACATGTACAGAGTAAGAAAAAGATGAGGCTTTCCCAGCCACAGCAGATCATGGCACAGGAACGTAAGATCGTAGAAGAGGCGTATGCAGGAGATATCATCGGAGTATTTGACCCGGGAATCTTCTCTATCGGAGACACTGTCTGCCTTCCAAAAGATGACTTTGAATATGAAGGAATCCCAACATTCGCACCAGAACATTTTGCAAGAGTCATCCAGTTAGATTCTATGAAGCGTAAGCAGTTTGTGAAAGGTGTAGAACAGATCGCACAGGAAGGTGCTATCCAGATCTTCCAGGAACATGAAGCAGGATTTGCAGAGATCATCGTCGGAGTTGTAGGAACACTTCAGTTTGATGTCTTAAAATACCGTCTGGAAAATGAATACAACTGCGAGATCCGTTTAGAACCATTGCCATATCAGGCAATCCGCTGGATCAAAGACCGCAACACGGATATGAACAAATTACGTGGTGTATCTGAAGTTAAGAAAGTCAAAGATATGCGAGGAAATCCACTGTTGTTATTTAAGAATGAATGGGGAATCCAGTTTGTACTTGATCGTAATGAGGGATTAGAGTTAGTTGAGTTCAGCAAAGAATAGTATAAATTGTATTTCTTTTTGACAAGAAAAAGCATTGTAACTTGAGAATAAAGATGGTATATTATATTAGTATATTTCTTAAGTTATCAAAAATAATATAAATATCAGACTTAGAAAAGAGATTGTTATGGCGTTGATAGATATTCATACACATATATTATATGGAGTTGATGATGGAGCAAAGGACATCAATGATTCAATGGGACTATTGGATGAAGAACGGGAACAAGGCGTGGATCAGGTAATACTGACTCCGCATTACGGTCCGAAGTTTGGACATCCGGATACAGAAGTATTGAGAGAGAAGTTTGAGGCGATCAGAGAGAAGGCATACAAGTATTATCCAGAGATTCAGCTATACCTTGGGAGCGAATTATATTATCAGCAAGGGACAGTTTCAGATCTGAAACAAGGGAAAGCATTGACGATGAATGGGACCCGTTATGTTTTAGTAGAGTTTGCAACATCAGATGCCTATTCGCATATATATCGCGCGGTTCAGGATTTTGTATATGCAGGATATATTCCAATCCTTGCGCATGTAGAGCGATACAAAGCAGTTTTCGGACATGTAGACAAGATTGTCGAACTGGTCGAAACAGGTGCATATATTCAGATAAATGCGGAAAGCCTGATCGGAGGAATTTTTGATAAACGAGCATCTTTTTGTAAGAAGATTATGAAAGAAGGACTGGTTCATTTCCTTGGAACGGATTGTCACGATTTTCGGACAAGAAGACCAAATATGAAACCGGCAGCAGAAGTTGTACGGAAGAAGCATGCGGACCAGATTCTTTATGAGAATCCAAGAAAGATGCTTGAGGGGAAAAGTATTTAATTAAAGAAGGGATAAAAACATCTATGTACGAGTTAGAGAATGATGATGAGATCGAGATTGATTTAAGGGAATTGTTTTTGGCATTGAAGAAGAAGATCGTTTGGATTTTGTTGACAGCAATCGTCTTTGCAGGTGCATCAGGACTGATCACGAAGTTTGCGATGACACCGATCTATTCTTCTACAGCACAGCTTTATGTTGTTTCAAAGGGTGGACTTTCACAGCTTACAGATCTTACAATGGGGAGTCAGTTAACACAGGATTATATGGTAATTGTTAAGACAAGACCAGTCCTTGAACAGGTGATCGCAGATCTGAAGCTTGATATGGATTATAAAGAATTAGAGAAGAAGATCACGGTAGAGAATCCATCTGATACACGTATCATGCAGATCACGATAACAGATAAGGATGCAGCACTTGCACAGAGCATCACACAGGATCTTGCAGAAGTAACAGCGAAGACAGTTGCAGAGAAGATGGACGTGAAATCACCAACGATCATCGAAAAGGCATATAAGGCAGATAAACCAGACAGCCCAAGTCTTAAGAAGAACGTATTGATCGGAGCAGTTCTTGGATTTATATTGATGGCAGCAGCCATTGTGATCCAGTATCTGATGAACGATACGATCCTGAAAGAAGAAGATATTGAGAAATATCTTGGAATTAATACTTTAGCGCAATTACCTTTGGTAAAGGGAACTACAAAGCGAACAAAGAAAGTAAAGAGGGCGAGGGAATAAGATGAAGAAATTAGTAATGGATCTTCCAGAGATCAATGATTATCGTATGGTAGAAGGACTAAACCAGCTAAAGACGAACTTAGCCTTCTGCGGAAAAGATATTAAAGTGATCACAATGACAAGCAGTGTTCCGAATGAAGGAAAGAGTTCTGTTTCTCTGAGCCTTTCAAGAACACTTGCAGAAAGTGGAAAGAAGATACTGATGGTGGATGCTGACTTAAGAAAATCAGTAATGGCAGCCAGATATCATATACAGGGAATCGATAAAGGATTAAGCCATTATCTGACAGGACAGGCAGAAGTGGAAGATATCATCTACGAGACAGAAGTTGAGGGACTTTGTATTACAGTAGCTGGTCCGCTGTCACCAGATCCAACAAGCATTCTGGATTCTGAGCAGTTTGAACAATTCATTGAGAAAGTTAGGGATATGTTTGATTATGTGATCATTGATGCACCACCACTAGGTGTTGTTATTGATGCTGTGATCATCGGTAAATATACAGATGGAGCAGTCATCGTGATCGAGCAGGGAGTGATCAAACGTAAGATCGTTCAAGATGTCATCAAGCAGTTGAAGAGGGGCGAGGTTCGTATCCTTGGGGCTGTATTAAATAAAGTTGATGAGCGTATCGGTGCTTATGGTAATTATGAGTATAAATATTCATATTCATATTACGGTGAGTCAGATACGGAAAAAAATCACCCAAATACTTAATAAGGAGGAATGTAAGTATGAGTAACAAAATCATCAAGAAAGCAGCAGCTTGTGGATTATCCGCGGTTATGGCTTTCGGACTTGTCGCAGTAACAGAAGCACCAAAAACAGCTAATGTTAGTGCAGCAACAAAAAAGGTAAAGAAATTATCTTTTAAGAAGAAAGGGTATGTGATCAGTGCACCAGGACACTGGATGAATGCAAAGACACGCCTGAAATTCTCACCAAAAAGTGCTAAAACTTATAAGTTAAAGTACAAAACAAGCAACAAAAAGATTGCTACTATTTCTAAGAATGGTATCATCCGTGCAAAGAAAAAAGGTACAGTAACAATCACAGCAATTGCTAAAAACAACAAAAAAGCAAAGGCTACAACAAAGGTTACAGTTGGTAAAGTTGTTAAAACTTTAAAATTCAAAGAGGGAAAAAAGAAAACAGTAACAGCTGGAAAGAAATTCACTCTTCACCCAACTTACTCACCAAAGAAAGCTTCTACAAAAGCTGTAACATTCAAATCTAGCAACAAGAAAGTAGCTACAGTAACTTCTAAAGGTAAAGTAACTGCAAAGAAAGCTGGTAAAGTAACAATTACAGCAACATGTAAAGATGCAAAAGGTAAGAAAGCTAAATTTACAGTAACAGTAAAAGCAGCTCCAGCACCAGCAAAAGTTGTAACACCTGAAACTGTAAAACCAGTTGTAAAAGATAACACAGCTGAATATACAGGATTAGTTGCTAATGCTGACAAATACGTTTTAACTCGTGGAAAACAGACAGTTGAGATCTCTGCAGCACAGGTTAAAGAAGCATTAGGATATATTGCTGATCCAGCAGCTGGATTCAAAGCATGGGAAAGCAAAGAAAACTTTACATTAGGTGTATTATCAGCTACTGGTAAAGGTGCTACAAAGACAGCTACGATCAAAGGTACATCTAACTATGATGGAAAATACACAGCAACAGTTACAAAAGTATCTGATACAGAATACGCTGTTGTAGCAAAATCTGAAAAAGGTCAGAACCACAACATCAAAGTTACAGTAGCAAAAGACGGTACAGTAACAGCTACAAGTGCTAAATACGTTGTAACAAGCGACAAAAACGCTACAAACATCGTAGTAAAAGATGCAGCTGGAAAAGTTATTGCTTCAGCAACAGCAAAAGATGGTAAATACACAGTAAAATTACCAGCAGATAAAGCAAAAGATTTAACAATTACACAGTATGTAGCAAAATAATCAATTGCTGAGTGATAAAGGAATCTTGGAGGAGCTTTCCTCCAGGATTCTTTTTCTATAAAAGAATTTTCTATTTAAGAAGGATCAGGAACATGAAGAAAAAGATAATGACGATGCTGATGTTGCTTGCAGTTTCCTGCATGATCATGCCAACAAATGCGAAAGCTGCCAAAAAAGCATATATCAAAACAGCAACAGGAAGCAAGGCAACGGTTTTTGTTGGAAAAACTTTAAAATTAAATGCAAAAACAGTTGGTAAAAAGAAAAAGATCACATATAAGACATCCAAAAAATCTGTAGCGACAGTGAATAAAAAGGGTGTGATCAAAGGAAAGAAATACGGAACTGCCAAGATCACAATGAAAGCTTCTGGAGTGAAAACAAAGAAGATCACTGTATATGTAAGAAAAGCAGCGACAGGGATCAAACTTTCATCTGCACAGACGATCAATTTCTACAAGACAGGAAACACTGCCCAGATCAAAGCAACAGCTTTACCTGGAGGAAAACAGATGGCATCAAAAACTCTGACTTATAAGAGCAGTAATCCACAGGTAGCAGTGGTTAACAGCAAAGGAAAAGTAACAGCTAAAAAAGGCGGATACAGCAGAATTCAGATTTCTACCACTGCAAGATCAGGAAAGATCTGCACAAAAGATGTTGATGTTTTTGTATATGATGGATTTGATGATGTATGCAGTGAAACATCTGGAAGCAAGACAATATTTACATTTAATCCAAACTGGAAATCCGTCACAATCTATTTTACAAGTCAAACAGGAAAACAATATTCTTATAAAGTGGATAGCATCAAAACAGAATTTAATATGCTGGCGAATGTCAAAGGATTTGCAGACGAACGCAATGGAGTAGCAGTGAGCAAAGACAGTGCGAGAAAGGCGAACATCATTAATTTCAAGATCATTGAAACTGGCGAAGATTATGATGTATTAGCGGATGCCCAGAGATATCAGCTGACATTTTATAAAGCGTTGAATAACAAAGTAACATTCAATGTAGAAAAATAAAAAGATAAGAAAAATACTTGACAATAAAAATGAAAGCATGATATAATATCAAAAGTTGTGAAGAACAACAGAAACAACAAAGAAGAGTATCCACTCTCACCTTAGCACATATGATAGATTAGGAAGTGACTTGGGTTAATATTTAAGAATATGATATTTCGTGATCATGCTTGAATTTTATGTGGATAGTCTTATAACTATCCACTTTTTTAATTATCATGGAGGTGTAATTATTAGCGATTTAATGATTAACGGACAGATCAGAGATAAAGAAGTACGTCTGATCGCGAATGATGGCGAGCAGCTTGGAGTTATGTCCGCAAGGGAAGCACAGAAGTTAGCAGATGAAGCAGGATTAGATCTTGTCAAGATCTCACCAAAGGCAAAACCACCGGTTTGTAAGATTATCGACTACGGTAAGTACAAATACGAGCAGACAAGAAAAGAAAAGCTGGCAAAGAAGAAACAGAAAGTCATCGATGTGAAAGAAGTCCGCATGTCACCAAACATTGACACAAACGACTTAAACACAAAGATTAATCATGCAAAGAAATTCCTTGCAAAAGGTGCGAGAGTGAAAGTCACACTTCGATTCAGAGGAAGAGAACTTGCTCATGTGAATGCAAGCAAGTATATCTTAGATGATTTTGCGAAAGCATTAGAAGATGTAGCCACCATCGATAAGAAACCAAAGTTTGAAGGAAGAAGCATGACAATGTTTTTAGCTCCAAAGAACAACTAGGAGTTTAAGATATTCAAATATGAGTAGATACAAGCAGGATTAAGGAGGAAATAACCATGCCAAAAATGAAGACATGTAGAGCAGCTGCAAAAAGATTTAAAAAGACAGGAACAGGAAAATTAAAAAGAAATAAGGCATACAAAAGCCATATCTTAACAAAGAAATCTCCTAAGAGAAAGAGAAATTTAAGAAAAGCTGCAATGACAGATGCAACAAACGAAAAGAACATGAAGAAGATTTTACCATATCTGTAAGATGGATCGTTAAGGAGGAAATGTAAGCAATGGCAAGAATCAAAGGCGGAATGAACGCAAAGAAAAAACACAATAGAGTATTAAAACTGGCTAAAGGATATAGAGGAGCTAGATCTAAACAGTATAGAGTAGCAAAACAGTCTGTTATGAGAGCTTTAACAAGTTCTTACGCAGGAAGAAAACAGAGAAAACGTCAGTTCAGACAGTTATGGATCGCACGTATCAACGCTGCTACAAGAATGAACGGACTTTCTTACAGCAAATTCATGCACGGATTAAAATTAGCTGGTGTTGACATCAACAGAAAAATGTTATCTGAGATGGCGATCAGCGAACCAGAAGCATTCAAAGCTTTAGTTGACGTAGCAAAAGAAAAATTAGCTTAATCAATAGAATTAACATTGTAAAAACATCTTGACTTTAAAGCGGTGGTTATCAGTCTCAATAGACAGATGACCATCGTATTTTTTACATATGGCAGTGACTGATTTAAGACCTGTACCGACGCAGTTTTTGCGGCGAGAGGATAAGAAGAAGCCACTGTCTGTTTTTTTGATCTCATGATCATAAGGATTCTCGATGAGCAGCACAAAAGCACCAGGAGAAGTCTGTCTGGCTTTGAGATGGATGAATTTCTCATACTTCTGTAATGTCTTACATTCAAGGTAAGCATTTTCTAAAAGATTTCCAAGAACAATACAAAAATCAACAGGAGAGATCGGAGAGAGCGTTGGAAAATCAACGGCAAATTTTGTTTTGATCTTATCTTGTGCACATAAAAGATCATAATGCGATAAAATGGCATTTACAGCGGGCTGACGGCAGTAGATCTTAGTCTGTAAAGAAATAGATGATTCATATTGGGACAGATACTCCTTTAATTCTTCATAATTTCCTTGATTTAACAATCCAGAGATAACAGTGATCTGATGACGAAAATCATGGCGGATTTCTCTTGTCTCCTGTACATGCTGGGAAAGTTGAGAATATTCTTTTGCCTGAATCTCCAGAATCTTTTGTTCTTCTAACATATACTGATTTTCTACATAACTGTGGATGATAGTATAAAACAAGACATATAAAAGAAATACAAAGACCAGTAAAGTGAGCATCATGGAAAAGTAAACATGTAGATCATGATAGGTATAAATATCATAATAATTGTGTGGAATATAAGTGAAAACGAGAAAAGTAAAACAGCATGGAAAAATACACGCAATCCGCCAGACAAAGGCATTGTGAAAATTCGTAACCATCCATCCAAGATATTTCCGGGCGGGTTTATATAAGATGATATCAGCGAAAACCAGAAAGATCAGTTGTGCGATCATGGATTCTGGATAAAATTCTGTACTTTGTCCATGGGGATGAAAGATGACACCGAATGTATGATAGATAACATAAGAAAGAGAACCAAGACAACATGCAGTCAGCATAACAAAGAGAGAAGCAGAAAGCATCAGGTTCGTTTCTTTTTGAAATAGATAGAAGAACACAGGCACAGCAAGGAATATAAGAATATTGCCCAGATCCTGTTGAAAGATCATATACGGAATGATCAACAGAACAAAATAGCACACAAAAACAAGGCTGATCTTGATCAGCAGATGGTGGATCGGAGTCTTTAGATGATCGATCACTGGAAACAGGCAAAAAACTGCCAGTGGAATGATGATTGTAAATGTACATAAATATGTAAAAATATCATAAAAAGTCATAAAAGATCATGCCTCCTCAAGTTTCAAAAACTGGTATTTGATATATTGCTCTCGGATTTGCTTGCGTCCTTTCGTTTTGATCGGAAAACACTTTGAATCTGTCATTTCGAAGTAATCGGATTCCATTGTCTTAATATAGTCCATATTCAACATGATTCCACGGTTGCACTGAAGAAATCTTGAATCATCCAGATGATCTGTGACAGAATAAAAAGGAAGCCGGAAAGCATGTGTTCCATTCGTTGTATGAATGATCACCTCATGATTATTTGAGTAAATATATTGAATCTTTGATAATGGAAAATGAACATCAAAAGAACGATATTCAAAAGATAATTCAGCTTCCTGCTCAGGAAGAAACGCTAAAGCATCATCAAGTACGTGAAAGATCTGTGTGGATTCAAAAGGCTTTATAATATAATCAAAAAAATGAAAAGGGGCAGCTTCAAAAATGTGTTCTTTACTTGTTGTTAAGAATACGATCATCACTTTGGAATCCATCTGACGGATCTTGCGTACAATATCGATCCCGTTCAGTTCATTTAGATAAATATCCATAAAGATCAGATCAAAATCTCCAGGGACATAGGTATTCAAAAAAGGATTACCATCACTATAAGAAGAAATCTCCAGGGAGATGTTTCTTTCATGTTCATAAGTACGAAGAGTGTTGAAAATGAGCTCCTGTTCTAATTTATTATCATCAACGATTGCTAACTTCATATTAGTACTCCTTGTTGTAGGGAAATTGGGGTTTCTTTAAGTATAACTTGCAAATGAATGGAAAGCAAGAAATGGGAACTATAATTTTTGTAAACAATAGGATGTGTGTGGAATGCATTTCATTTTGTACAAAAATATGTCATAATGTAAGAAAAAGAACTGGCAGGAAGGAGATGTATAACATGAATAAAATATATGATAAAGTACAAGAATGTTATAAACAAGTAAAGAAAATGACAGATTTTAAACCACAGATCGCATTGGTCTTAGGTTCCGGCCTGGGAGATTATGCGGAGAAGATCAAGATTGAGACTGTGATCGATTACCATGAGATCAAAGGATTTCCAGTTTCTACAGTACAGGGACATAAAGGAAGATTTGTACTTGGTTACGTAGAAGATATTCCAGTAATGATCATGGAAGGACGAGTTCATTATTATGAAGGATATTCCATGAGTGATGTTGTACTGCCGATTCGACTGATGAAGATGATGGGAGCAGAGATCTTGTTTTTGACAAATGCATCCGGTGGGATTCATCGTGGGTTTGAAGCGGGTGACTTTATGATGATCACAGATCAGATCGCAAGTTTTGTACCATCTCCATTAATTGGGCCGAATATCGAAGAATTTGGAGAAAGATTTCCGGATATGAGTCATATTTATGATGAAGAATTACAAGAAGTGATCAGAAAAAGTGCAGATCATCTGCAGATCGACCTCAAAGAAGGAACCTACATCCAGCTTCCAGGTCCTAATTTTGAATCCCCGGCAGAAATCAGGATGTGTAAAGCCATCGGTGCAGATGCGGTTGGAATGAGTACTGCCTGTGAGGCGATCGCGGCAAATCATATGGGAATGAAGATCTGTGGAATTTCCTGCATCGCGAATCCTGCTGCAGGAATCAGTAAGAAACCACTGACACACGAAGAGGTTCAGCAAAGTGCAGATCGTGCAGCTCCAAAATTCCAGAAATTAGTAACAGAATGTATCTGTAGAATGGGGCAGAGTTTGAAGAAATAAGAGGTGATCAAATGATAAGAATCTACCATGCAAGAATTTTAACCATGCAGGAAGATCAAGAGATCTTTGATGGAGAGATTTGGATCTCAGATCATAAAATACAGTATGTCGGACCGGAGAATAAAGAAGAAGCGGCAAAGATCACATGGGATAGACAGATTGATGCAAAAGGGAATCTGATCATGCCTGGATTTAAGAATGCCCATACACATTCCGCGATGACATTTTTAAGATCTCATGCAGATGATATGCCGCTGCTTTCCTGGTTAAATGATCAGGTGTTCCCATATGAAGCCAAGTTAACACCGAATGATATCTATCATTTATCCAAACTTGCCATCATGGAATATTTAACAAGCGGGATCACCGCCAATGCGGATATGTATCTGACACCAGATACGATGATCCAGGCATCTGAGGATTGTGGTTTTCGGACGACTGTTATTGGAGCAGTGAATGATTTTACCCAGTCTGTGAAAGAAGTAGAGAATTGGTATGAGAAGTACCATAAAGAAGATGGACTTACCAGTTATGAACTGGGGTTCCATGCAGAATATACAACCAAGAGAGAGATCTTAGAAGGCATCTCAGAGCTTTCTAAGAAGTATCATGCACCTGTTTATACCCATAACTCAGAAAGTGCCTCAGAAGTGGCACAGTGCATCGAGAGGACAGGCATGACACCAACGGTATATATGGAACAGCTAGGGCTGTTTGAATATGGAGGAGGGTTGTACCACTGTGTTCATATGAGCGAAGAAGATCTTGATGTCGTAAAGAGACATCAGATTTCTGTGATCACCAACCCAGCCTCGAATCTAAAATTAGCAAGCGGGATCGCTCCGATCGAGGAGATGTTAAAACGAAATATTGATCTGGCGATCGGAACGGATGGACCTGCAAGCAATAACTGTCTTGATATGTTTCGCGAGATGTTTCTTGTCACAGCACTTGCCAAATACCGGGAAAATGATGCGAGTGCAGTTGATGCAGCAGAGGTATTAAAGATGGCAACAACAGGCGGTGCAAAAGCAATGAATCTTTCAGACTGTGATGTGTTAGTCAAAGGAAAGCAGGCAGATCTTATAATGATCGACCTGCATCAGCCCAATATGCAGCCAATCCACAATATCAGAAAGAATCTGGTATACAGTGGAAGTAAGCAGAATGTCAAGATGACAATGGTCGCAGGAAAGATTCTGTATGAAGATGGCGAATTCTTTATTGGAACAGATGCGGCTCACATTTATGAAAAAGCGAATGAGATCACGCAGAGGATCATGAGCGAGATCTGAATTTAATCAATACAATCTTCTGCATGGTTTAGTGCAGCAGCGATATTTGGACAGAAATGTTCTTTCCCAACAAGCTCGATAAATCCAGCTTTCTTCATAACCTTCATTGGCTGTTCATTGACATGAGAAAATACGATCGTAATTCCTTTTTTCTCACAAGTATCAACGAGATCTTTTAATGCATTTAATGCTGTGCTGTCAAGTGCAGGAACACTTCGCATACGCAGGATCAGACATTTAGTGAAATCTTTTACAACGATATGCTCGATCGCATCAGAAGCACCAAAGAATAAAGGTCCTGTGATTTCATAAACACGGATCGCTAAAGGAAGCCGTGCTAGATGATCATCAATTTCAGGTGTATCATCATCGACATAGACCCAGCTGTCAACATGAGTTTCCTCACTCATGCGTTTGATAAACAGCAGACATGCAATGACCATACCGATTTCAATCGCAACGACAAGATCGAAGACAACCGTTAAAATGAATGTGACGATCAACACGATGATATCGCTTTTTGGAGCCGTTTTTAACATATGTACAAAAGTTCTCCACTGACACATATTGTAAGCAACAACAAAAAGGATGGCCGCGATCGTAGGCATTGGGATCATACCAGCAAATGGCATTAAAACGACTAATACGATGACCAAAGTAATGGAATGGACCATACCAGCAACCGGAGTGCGGCCTCCATTTTTGATATTGGCAGCAGTTCTTGCGATCGCTCCAGTTGCAGGAATACCTCCAAATAGGGCAGAAGCAATATTTCCAAGTCCTTGTGCAACTAATTCCGTATCAGAACGATGTTTACCGTTGATCATTCCATCAGCAACAACGCAGGATAGCAGAGATTCAATAGCAGCAAGTACCGCAATAGTAAATGCATTTGGGATCGCTGATTTCACCATAGAAAATTTGACTGCAGGTATATGGAATGATGGCAGATCATTTGTGATCGTATAGAGGTTTCCGATCGTTGAAACATGGAGTGGCAGAAATTTTACCATAAGAATACCAATGACCACAGCAATTAATGATCCAGGAATTCTTTTAAAAATATATGGACTGATGATCAGGATGGCAAGACTGACTCCGCCAACGATCAGGGCATCAACATGGAAAGATGAAAATTCAAGGGCAAATGCATTTAGTTTTTCCATTGTTTCAATTGGTTTTAAACCATTTGGATAAGTAACACCAAAGAAATCTTTTAACTGTCCGATGACGATCGTAACAGCGATCCCGGAAGTGAATCCCGTGGTGATCGTATAAGGAATAAATTTGATCAGACTTCCAAAGTGACAAAGTCCCATAAGGATCAAGAAGATACCGGCAAGGATCGTGGAGATCACAAGACCGTCAAGCCCGTCTTTTGCAACGATTCCGGCAACAATGGTTGCAAAAGCAGCGGTTGGTCCGGCAATCTGTACGCTGCTGCCACCGAAAGCAGAGATCACAAAGCCAGCAACGATCGCAGTAAAGATACCTGCTTGTGGTCCAACACCAGAAGCAAGTGCTAAGGCAATGGATAATGGAAGAGCTATGATCGCAACGATGATCCCAGCGGTAACATCTTTGACAAATTGTGATCGGTCATAGGATTTCAGTGTGGTTAGTAACATAGGTTTGATTTGGTTCATGTAAAGTTTGTATCCTTTCTTTTCTAGTTTTTCAAGCTGTAGTGTATACAAGTTTAGCATGCTAAGATAGTGTTAAGAAATAAAAAGATGAAATGTTTTCAAGAATATACAAACAAATCATCATATCAAAAAAAGGAAGCCTGAATCTCAGGCTTCCTTTTTCAATGGAAATGGGTGATATTTCTTTTCCCATTTTTTCAAAAGATGTTTGATCTTATATTTTCTATAAGTTTGTATGATCACAAAAACAGATAGAACAAAAAGAACAGGTGCTAAAATAAATTTCATGAATAGATGCATAAAAACCTCCTATTATAAATGATAACAATAAATTAGTTGGTTTTATCATAACAGAAATAAGGCCGGCGGTCCATTACAATAGAAACTATTGCCACAGGCGGTTATTTGAAAAAATGATTCATAATAAAATCAGAGTATATAAGGAGTGTGGAGAGCTATGAAGCCCATTAATTATAAAGCTCTGGGAGCGAAAATTAAAGAATATCGTAAAAAAGAAAATATAACACAGGAACAACTTGCCGAGATGGCAGATATTTCATTAAGTCATATGTCAAATGTGGAGACGGCTTCAGTAAGCGTTTCGCTGCCAGCACTTAAGCTGATCGCAGATGCACTAGGTGTTACCATAGATGAACTGTTGGTGGACAGTTACAGCAAGAAACAGAAAAAATATTTTTACAGCAAGAAGATGGATCTGATCATGGAACAATGTGAGACGGTAGAGCAGGAGATCATTGTGAATACTGTATCAACCTTAGCAGATAATTTATTAAAGAGTCGAAAGAAAAAAGGAGTCTGAGGACTCCTTTTTGTAGTTATTGTATGAAATAAAAAAACCGAAGTCACAAACTTCGGTATGCCGATGGCGAGATTCGAACTCGCACGAACGTAAGCTCACTGCGACCTGAACACAGCGCGTCTGCCAATTCCGCCACATCGGCTTAAGTGCAGTTGAGGGGACTTGAACCCCTACCCAGTTAACCCGGACTAGATCCTTAGTCTAGCGCGTATGCCAATTCCGCCACAACTGCGCAACACCGTTATGATATCACTATATGGAACTTGTGTCAATAAAAAAACGAAAAAAAGTTCAAAAAAATTAAATTAAGTATCAAAATATGGATTTTACAGCATATTTTCGGTATAATCTGCAACAGAATGACACACAAAAAAGAAGAAAAATTTTTAATCGGAGGGAAAATTATGCTGATTGGTTCTCATGTAGGGATGAAAGGAAAGGATATGTTTCTAGGATCTGTCAAAGAAGCATTATCTTATGGAGCGAATACTTTTATGGTGTACACTGGTGCACCACAGAATACAAGAAGAAAAAAGATTGAGGAATTAAGAATTGAAGATGGAACGAAATTAATGAAAGAACATGGAATGGAAACGTTTGTTGTTCATGCACCATATATCATCAATCTTGCGAATACGACGAAACCTGAGACATTTGAGTTAGCAGTGGAATTTTTGGAAGTTGAAGTAGAACGTACCAAAGCTATGGGAAGTCATACGTTGGTCCTGCATCCAGGTTCTCATGTTGGAGCTGGTGTTGACAAAGGAATCGATCGTATCATCGAAGGATTAAATCAGGTCATGTATCAGGATATGCCGGTTCATATCGCACTGGAGACAATGGCAGGAAAAGGAAGCGAGATCGGGCGTGAGTTTGAAGAACTAAAAAGAATCTATGATGGTGTAAAATATCCAGAGAAATTAAGAGTCTGCTTCGATACTTGTCATGTGAGCGACAGCGGCTTAGATCTGTCTGGAGAAGGATTTGAAAATGTCATTGACCAGTTTGATAAGACGATCGGCAAAGACCAGATCGCAGTCTTTCATATCAATGACAGTAAGAATGTGATCGGTGCAGGAAAAGACCGTCATGAAAATCTTGGATTTGGAACGATCGGATTTGAGACATTAAACCACATCGTACATCACAAAGACTTCGAACAGGTACCTAAGATTTTAGAAACACCATACATTAAAGCGGAAGACAGCAAGAAATCCTATCCGCCATACAAATATGAAATTGAGATGTTAAAACAGGAACAGTTTGATCCGCAGATGAAGGAAAAGATTTTGGAGGATAACCAGAAATGAAAGTAACATTTATTGAACATAGTGGTTTTATGGTTGAGATGGAACAAAATGTACTGCTGTTTGATTACTATCAGGGAGAAATCCCGTCATTTGACGGCAGTAAGACTCTCTATGTCTTTGCATCACACAGCCATGCCGATCATTATGATTCAGCAATCTGGAAACTAAAAGAACAGTATAGAGATATTCATTATATTCTTTCTGATGATATCAAAGATAACGAAGGTGCAGTCGTTATGAAAGCACATGAAAAAAAGGAAGTTGCCGGAATCGAAATAGAAACTTTAAGATCAAATGACATGGGAGTAGCATTTCTTGTGAAAGTGGAAGGAAAGACAATCTACCATGCAGGGGATCTTAACTGGTGGCATTGGAATGGAGAACCAGAGGAAGATAATGAATATTACAAGAAGACCTTCCAGGATGAGATGAAATATCTGGAAGGAAAGAAGATCGATCTTGCATTTATGCTCCTTGATCCAAGACAGGAAGATAAGTATTGCTGGGGAATGAATTATTTCTTAGAACATACGGACAGTAAAGTTGTATTCCCAATGCATTGCTTTGAGCATTACAAGATCAACCATCATTATTTAAACTGTGAAGATGGGCGCAGATGGAAGGATATCGTCAGAGATATCACAGGTGCAGGTCAGGTATTTGAAATCTGATTCCACTGACTGATCAGCCGTTCTAACGAATAAGAAGCATTCGCAGGGCTTGTGGAAGGCAGTTTCACAGCTTCAAATCCAGTCACTTTTTCACAATATTTATGATAAAGTTTATAAGCAGTCCCACCGTTGGTATAAATCTGGCGAATTGGGGCTGTTTTTAAAATGAATGAAAAATCATTTGGCACTGCATTTTTAATACTGCTGTCGCTGGAACCTTCAATATCGCAGGAAGCGATCACATCCCAGATGGCAATGTTGTGTCTTAATAAAAACTCTTTTTTCTCCTCGATCGTTTCAGGCAGAGTATCCTCAAAGACTGCAGCAAGAACCTTCCAGAAACGGTTTTGCTTATGATGATAAAAAAACTGTCCCTCTCTGGACTTTACAGAAGGAAAAGAACCAAGGATCAGGATCTTTGATCGGTCATCATATACGGGAGGGATTTCATGAATCACGTGAGTCATTTCAAAATTTCCTTTCTTATCGTATTTTTCTACAAATTTCAACTTCTATTTTATCAGATGATGCAGACAGAAGAAAGTTTTCGTCAGAAACTGTAAAAACTTGCAGGGCGTTACCGTCATGGTATGACAAAATATTTTTTAGAAATTTTCTATAATTGCATTATGTATTTCATCGAAATGTTTTTGGAACAATGGATCATGATCGCGTTCCAGCTAAAATTACTGGAATGGATCATACATAAAAAGATGAAATTTTATAAAATATTTGCCGCATCCATCTTTGGAAGTTTTTCAGGATGTCTTATACTTCAGCTTTATGACGAAGATCATGAACTGAAATTGGGATTGATGATCATTTCCATTGTTATGACGGTAAAGATATCTTGTGCATTTCCAATGAAAAAAGCATGGAAATACAGCGTGTATCTTCTGGTGTTGAGTTTATTTACTGGTGGAATCTTTACAATGATAAAAAGCCAGATCATTCTGCCGTGGCTGATCCTTGCGACAGCCAGCTGCATGCTTGTAAGGTATTTGTATGTATCAGCCGTAAAAGATATGAATCACGACAAAGAATCTTTTTATCAAGTGGAATTTACGATCCTGCATAAGAAATTAGAGGTTTGTGCATTCTTGGATACAGGAAATTTCTTATATGAACCAGTCAGTCAAATGCCAGTATGTATTCTGGAAGAAGAAACATTTTTGAAGTATTTTCATGAGCCGTTGTTCAAGATGATAGAAAAGCAGGAAGCAGAGGGCATCCGCATGATTCCATATCAAAGTGTTGGAAGGGAACATGGGATGATGCCGGCAGTGATGGCAAATGATATGAAAATCACGAAAGAGGACCGGATAATAGAACACAAAAAGGCAGTGATCGCCATATCCAAAGTATCCCTTTCCAAATGGGGAGCTTACGAAATGTTACTACATCCGGATCTGATCAAAAATGGGAGGTAATGATTGTGTTAAAGTTGAGCTTGGTAAGTGGAAGAAGGACATTTTTTGGAAGAGGAAATGAGATTCATTATATTGGGGGAACGGAGATACTTCCAGCACCGCTTGATACAGCGGAGGAGCAGAAAATGATCCATATGTTAGGAACTGTCAATGAAGAAACGGCAAGAAGCATGCTGATCGAGAGAAATCTACGATTGGTTGTATACATAGCAAAGAAATTTGACAACACGGGAATCGGTGTGGAAGATCTGATTTCGATTGGTACGATCGGTCTGATCAAAGCGATCAATACATTTAACCCGGCAAAGAAGATCAAACTTGCGACTTATGCATCCAGATGTATCGAAAATGAAATTTTGATGTATTTAAGAAGAAATAACAAGACAAAAATGGAAGTTTCCATCGATGAGCCATTAAATGTAGACTGGGATGGAAATGAATTATTATTATCCGATATCCTTGGAACCGATGAAGATATCATTTACAAGGACTTAGAACATGAAGTAGATAAGAAACTTCTGACAAGAGCCATGACGATCCTTACGGACCGCGAGAAAATGATCATTGAATTAAGGTTTGGGATCAATCAAAAAGAAGGAAAAGAAAAAACACAGAAAGAAGTCGCTGATATGCTTGGAATTTCACAATCTTACATATCAAGACTGGAGAAAAAGATCATCAAACGCCTGAAAAGAGAGATGATCAAGATGGGATGTGTATAAATTTACAGAAAAATTAAGAAAATGTTCACTTTCTGCCGAAAAAAATATGATATGATAAATGTGGAAGAAAAAATAAGGAAACGATCATACTTAGGAGGCAGAGATGAAAATGAAGAGAAGTGAAAAACTAGGAATGTTTACTGGATTGGTTGTTGGGGTACTCTTATTGCTGATCAGCGTGTTTATGATATTTCAGACAACATGCAAAGTCTGGGGTGCAGAGAAACCAGCCAATGCAACACAGCAGGGAATTGATGTAAGTTCGCATCAAGGCAAGATCGATTGGGAACAGGTAAAGAACAGTGCTTTGGCAGATTATGCGATCATCCGATGTGGATATGGTGTAAATCAAACAGATAAAGATGATAAGTATTGGGACTACAATTCCAGTGAATGTGAGAGACTGGGGATCCCTTATGGAACTTACCTGTATTCTGGAGCTGATACAACAGCGAAAGCAAAAAGCGAAGCAGAACATGTTGTCAGACTTTTACAGGGAAAGAATTTAACATATCCGATTTATTATGATATGGAAGCTGATATGTTAAATCAGTTAAGCAGCACACAGATCGGAAATATTGCAAAAACATTTTTGAATACGATGGAATCTTATGGATATAAAAATGTCGCAGTTTACAGTAACAAATACTTATTTGAAACGAAACTGACAGCATCTGTATTTTCTGATTACCCAAAATGGATCGCACAACATAGTAACAAATGTACATATCGGGGAAGTTATCATATGTGGCAGTATTCAACACAAGGTGTGATCCCTGGAATTTCAGAAAAAGTTGATTTAAATTATAAGATCGGAAACTGGACTTATGCAGGATACAGTTCAGCAAAGAAAACAGTTGTTGTTAAACCCAAGGCGACAACGATCAAGAGCTTAAAGAAGAGTGGAAAGAAAGCAATCAAGATCACATATAAGAAGGTTTCAGGAGTCAGTGGATACCAGATCTATATGTCCACAAAGAAGAAATCAGGATATAAAAAGATCGCAACACTTTCCTCTAAGAAATCATCTTATACCAAAGGAAAACTAAAAAAAGGAAAGAAATATTATTTTAAGGTCCGCACAATGAAAAAAGTATCCGGCAAGTACAGATACAGCAGTTTTTCCAAAGTAAGATCAATCAAACGATAAAAAATATCAATGCGGCATCGAAAGCATGAGAATAAGCTTTCGGTGCCGTATTTTTATGTAAAAATCAAACCGACCCCCTTTTCAATCTGTTCCATTTGTAGTAGCATAAAGGATATCAATGAATAGAAAAAAGGAGATTTTGTTAAAGGTTTATGAATAATAAATATACGATCATCAAACAAGAATCTATCGAAGAATTAAATGGAACAGGATATATTTTAAAGCATGATAAGACGGGAGCCAGAGTGGTTGTGATCTCCAATGAAGATGATAACAAGGTATTCCAGATCGGATTCCGTACACCACCACAAGATGATACAGGAGTTCCTCATATCTTAGAGCATTCCGTACTTTGTGGCTCCAGAGAGTTCCCAATGAAGGATCCATTTGTGGAACTAGTCAAAGGATCACTGAATACATTTTTAAATGCAATGACTTATCCAGATAAGACTGTTTATCCGGTTGCAAGTCAGAATGATAAAGATTTCTTTAACCTGGTGCATGTTTATCTGGATGCTGTATTTTATCCAAATATCTATAAGAAGCCAGAGATCTTAAAGCAGGAAGGATGGCATTATGATCTGTTAAGCGAAGATGCTCCTCTGACGTATAATGGAGTTGTGTTTAACGAGATGAAAGGAGTCTTCTCATCTCCAGACCAGCAGCTTGCACGTATCATTCAGAAGTCTTTATTGGAAGACACACCATATGGGTTTGAATCAGGCGGAGATCCAAAGGCGATCCCAGATTTAACTTATGAGATGTTCCTTGATTTCCATAAGACTTATTATCATCCATCTAACAGCTATATTTATCTGTATGGAGATATGGATGTTGATGAATACCTGACATTTATCGATGAACATTATTTAAAAGATTTCGATGAGAAACAGATCGATTCATCATGGGAGAAACAAGAACCATTTACAGAAGTAAAACGAGTGGAAGAATACTATCCAGTCGGGGAGAATGACTCCGAAGAAGAAAAAACTTATTTATCCTACAATGCAGTGATCGGAGACAGCTTGGATGCAAAACTTTACTTAGGATTTGAGATCTTAAACAGAGTATTATTCGATGCACCTGGAGCACCAGTGAAGAAAGCCTTGATGGATGCACAGATTGGAAAAGATATTCAAAGTTCTTATGATAATGGGATCATGCAGCCAGTATTTTCTGTGATCGCACAGGAAGCAAGGGATGATCAGGAAGATGAATTTGTTAAGATCTTAGAAGAGAACTTAGCTAAGATCGCAAAAGAAGGAATTCCAAGAAGAAATCTTTTAGCAGCATTTAATTACTATGAATTCAAATACAGAGAAGCAAACTTTGGACGTTTTCCAAAGGGATTGATGTATGGACTTCAGATGTACGACAGCTGGTTATATGACGATGAGAAACCATTTATCCATATCAAGACAAATGAGATCTTCAAACAGTTAAGAGAAGAAATCGAGAATGGCTATTTTGAGAATCTGATCAAAGAATATCTGATCGATAATAACCATAAAACGATCGTGGTGATGAAGCCAAAGAAAGGCTTACAGAAGATCAAAGATCAGGAAGAAGCAGATAAATTAAAGGCTTACAAAGATTCTTTATCCGAAGAAGAAGTAAAGAAATTAGTCGAAGAGACGAAACAGTTAAAAGCATCACAGGAAGAAGCATCTACAAAAGAAGAATTAGAGAAGATTCCAGTGATTGACATTGAAGATATCAGAAAAGATGTCAAACCATTATCCAATGTGGAATCTGAACTTGGTGGTGTGAAAGTATTATGGCATCAGTATTTTACAAACAAGATCGCTTACGTCAAGCTCGCATTTGATATGAGTCATGTGCCAATGGATCTCGTGCCATATGCATCATTTTTAGCAGAGATCTTAACGATCGTTGATACAACACACTATAGTTATCAGGAATTAGGAAACGAGATCAGCATTGAGACAGGTGGCATCAGCGCAACAATGGATGTTATGCCAACGGATGTGCATGAATTTCTTCCAATGTTTATCTTAAAGACAAAATGCTTCTATTCTAATATCGAAAAAGCATTTGATTTATTAAAAGAAGTGGCATTTGAAAGCAAATTAGATAATAAGAAACGACTAAAAGAGATCATCGGACAGATTTATACAAACCTTAAGATCACATTGACAGAGACAGGACACAAGAGTGCGGCAAACCGTGCAATGTCTTATTTCTCAGAGTATGCAGCATACCGTGAAGCAATTCAGGGGATCACGATGTATGAGACTGTGAAGAAATGGTATGAAGATTTCGATGAAGAATATGACAATATCGTCAATGGTTTAAAAGAAGCTGCAAAAATGATCTTTGAAAAACAAAATATGACGATCAGTTATACAGGAAAAGAAGAAGCACCTGAGTTCATGAAAGCAGAAGTGGAAAGCTTTATCGAAGGATTATATGAAGACCAGAAACAAGGTGAGAAAGTCAAAGTTACATGCACAAAGAGCAATGAAGGATTTGCAACTGCAGGTGGTGTTCAGTATGTGGCATGCGCTGGAAACTTTAAGGATGCAGGACTTGAGTATACAGGAGCGTTAAAAGTGCTTCAGATGATCTTCTCCTATGAATATCTGTGGATTCAGATCCGTGTCAAAGGTGGTGCGTATGGATGCATGTGCAGTTTCTCAGATCAGGGAGATTCTATGTTTGTGACATACCGTGATCCAAACCTTTCTGAATCTTATAAAGTATACGACGAGGCAGCAGATTATGTGGCAGATTTTGATGCAGATGATCGTGATATGAAGAAATATATCATTGGGACGATCGGAAGCATGGATATGCCAATGGAAGCTGTTGATATGGGGGCAAGAAGTTTTCATGCATATTTCTTAGGCAAGACAGAAGCTGATCTTCAGAAGGTCAGAGATCAGGTATTATCCTGTACACAGGAAGATATCAGAGCGTTAGCACCGATCGTTAAAGCAGTAGTAGAAGCAGGAAACCGCTGCTGTATTGGAAATGAAGAGAAGATCGATCAGAATAAAGAATATTTTGATGAAGTAAAACATGTACTATAGAGAAAACAGGGAAAGGACAATTTATGGCAAATGAATTTAAATCCGGTTTTGTAACATTTATCGGACGACCAAACGTTGGAAAGTCAACATTAATGAACCGTCTGATCGGACAGAAGATCGCGATCACATCAAGCAAACCGCAGACAACAAGAAATCGTATCCAGACAGTGTACACCGATGAAAGAGGGCAGATCATCTTCCTTGATACACCAGGGATCAACAGGGCGAAAAATAAACTTGGAAACTATATGTTACAGGTTGCAGAACGCACATTAAATGAAGTCGATGTCGTACTTTGGTTAGTAGAACCAAGTACGTTCATCGGTGGTGGTGAAAAATATATCATTGAACAGTTATCTAAGATCAAAACACCGATCATTTTAGTCATCAACAAGATTGATACAGTAGAAGAAAAAGACATCTTAGAAGCGATCGATACATACAAAGATGTATGTGAATTTGCAGAGATCATCCCGGTATCTGCATTGAAAGGCAAGAATACGGATGATGTCATCGACAGTATTTATAAATATTTAGATGAAGGTCCAATGTACTTTGATGAAGATACGATCACAGATCAGCCAGAGAGACAGATCTGTGCGGAATTGATCCGTGAGAAAGCTCTTCGTCTGTTAAGTCAGGAGATCCCGCATGGGATCGCTGTTGTCATTGATGCGATGAAAGTCAGACGTCATGGACATATCGTGGATATCGATGCAACGATCGTATGCGAGAGAGATTCTCATAAAGGGATCATTATCGGAAAGCAGGGATCTATGCTTAAGAAGATCGGTACACAGGCAAGGATCGAGATGGAAAATCTTCTGGATATGAAAGTAAATCTTCAGTTATGGGTTAAAGTCAAGAAAGACTGGAGAGACAGCGATATGCTGCTTAAGAACTATGGATATGATAAGAAAGAAGTATAAAGATGTCACAAGAGATCAAAGTGACGGGAATGGTCTTACAGGCTGGCAATATTGGGGAGTATGATAAGCGGATCGTACTTCTTACAAAAGAACGTGGAAGGATCTCGGCATTTGCAAGAGGTGCTAAAAAAGCAACCAGCCAGTATGCGGCAGCCTGTCAGCCATTTACGTTTGGAGAGTTTTCTTTATATGAGGGAAAAAATTCTTTTAATCTGATGTGGGCAGGGGTTGAGAATTATTTTGATACTCTGAAAAAAGACCTGGATCTCATTTATTATGCGAGTTATTTTTGTGAACTTGCATCCTACCTGACAAGGGAGAATAACGATGAGTTAGAAATCTTAAAATTACTCTATCAGACACTGCGTGCATTAGAAAAAAAGACGATCAATATTGAATTGGTCCGCTGTATTTATGAGATTAAGATCCTTGCATTATATGGAATCGGAATCGAAGCATCCAGATGTGTAAAATGTGGGAGCAGGGAAGATCTGATCTGGTTTGATGCAAGAGAAAGCGGAGTGGTATGTAACAAATGTGAACATGGGAAAGTGAAAGTAAGTCCTGCAACATTATATACACTTCAGTACATTCTTTACAGTTCGATCGAGAAGCTTTATACCTTTAAAGTCAGTGCGGATGTTTTATGGGAATTAAAAAAGATCATTCGCGAATATATGCGTTATCATGTGAATCATGAATTTAAATCTTTATTATTTTTATAAGATCAGATTTTAACGAAAAAGAGTGAATAAAAAAAGAGCCGGTCATCCGGCTCTTTTTATGTCTGAGATATGTAATCTATTTGCATAAAATGCGAAGAACTTTAACAAATTTTTCTTTGTCGTCTGTAGAGAATTTTTCCAATAGACGAAGAATTTCTTTGTTCAGTACATCATCTTTTTCACCATTCTCATCTGATTCTGGACGAAGAAGATAATCAATAGATACATTCAGAAGTTTTGCGTAATAAGATAGTACACGAAGGTTCATCTTTACGCGGTCATTTTCAATGTTGCTGATGAATGCAACTGTTACATCGAGTGCATCAGCGATCTGTTCTTGAGTGTACCCTGCCTGCTTACGCAGAGTTTTCATTCTTTTACCAACATTGGTATAGTCAATTTGATACATGGTTATAAATTCCCTTTCTTCATATCTCATATAATAACATTAAGTATTATAATATAAAAAATTATAAAAAGTAATATTCATTCAGTATATTTGATATATTTTCAAGTGTGAAGCTTTTGAAATATACCTTGAAAAATTACTTATTACAAGATACAATATTATAATAATACAAAAATTTGAAGAGGTAAAGGCTATTATGAAATTAACAATGGAGAAAATCGTTAACCTTGCCAAGGTACGTGGATTTGTATACAGCGGTTCAGAAATTTATGGAGGACTTGCTAATACATGGGACTATGGAAACCTTGGTGTAGAACTTAAGAACAATGTAAAGAAAGCATGGTGGAAGAAGTTCATTCAGGAAAGTCCATATAATGTAGGAATTGATGCTGCAATCTTAATGAACCCTCAGACATGGGTCGCATCAGGACATCTAGGTAACTTCTCAGATCCATTAATGGATTGTAAAGAATGTCATGAACGTTTCCGTGCAGATAAACTGATCGAAGATTATATGCAGGAACATGGAATGGAGATCGAAGGATCTGTGGATGCATGGTCTAAAGAAGAGATGGAAAGCTTCATCAATGAGCATGATGTTGTATGCCCAACTTGTGGAAAGAAGAACTTTACAGAGATCCGTCAGTTCAACCTGATGTTCAAGACATTCCAGGGTGTTACAGAAGATGCGAAGAATACAGTTTACTTACGTCCTGAGACAGCACAGGGAATCTTTGTAAACTTCAAGAATGTTCAGAGAACATCAAGAAAGAAGATCCCATTTGGAATCGGACAGATCGGTAAATCTTTCCGTAACGAGATTACACCAGGAAACTTCACATTCCGTACTCGTGAGTTCGAACAGATGGAATTAGAATTCTTCTGTGAACCAGACAAAGATTTAGAATGGTTTGAATATTGGAAGAATTACTGCATCAACTGGTTACAGACACTTGGAATCAAAGAAGATGAGATGAGAGTGCGTGACCACGAGAAAGAAGAGTTATCTCACTATTCTAAAGCAACATCCGACATTGAATTTATGTTCCCATTCGGATGGGGTGAATTATGGGGTATCGCAGACCGTACAGATTATGACTTAACTCAGCATCAGAATACATCTGGTGAAGATTTAACATACTTTGATGATGTGAACAAAGAACGTTACATCCCATATGTGATCGAACCTTCTCTTGGAGCAGACCGTGTAACACTTGCATTCTTATGCTCTGCATATGATGAAGAAGAATTAGAAGGCGGAGATACAAGAACAGTTCTTCATTTCCATCCAGCATTAGCACCTGTTAAGATCGGTATCTTACCATTATCTAAGAAGTTAAGCGATGGTGCTATGAAGGTTTATGAAGAATTAGCGAAAGAATATAACTGTGAATTCGACGAACGTGGTAATATTGGTAAGCGTTATAGAAGACAGGATGAGATTGGAACACCTTACTGTGTAACATTCGATTTCGATTCTTTAGAAGATGGAGCTGTTACAGTTCGTGACCGTGACACAATGGAACAGGAACGTGTTAAGATTGAAGATCTGAAAGCATATTTTGCAGAAAAATTTGCATATTAATAAGAATGAGAATCCGGGGGAATATCAATATCTCTCCGGATTTTTTCATAGGAAATAGAATGAATGATGGAGGGCAGGATGATGAACAAAAACTATGATTTTTCTTACACACAGGACAGGGAATTATCCTGGTTGAAATTTAATGAGCGTGTTTTAAGAGAAGCAGATAAAAAAAACGTTCCTATTTTTGAACGTCTGAAATTTTTAGAGATATTTACGAACAATCTGGATGAATTTTTTATGGTCAGAGTGGGCAGCATTCATGAAATGAGTCTGATCCATGATAATCACAGAGATATCCGTTCGGATCTGACCCCAGAAGAACAGTTAGATGAGATCGCAAAACATGTCAGACCACTGTATGAATTAAGAGATAAGATCTTTGCAAAAGTATCCAGAGAACTAGCAGACAAGAAGATCAAACGCTGTCAGATCGAGGAATTAGAAAAAGAGGAAAAGAAAAAATTAAAGACATATTATGAGGCGATGATACTGCCAGTACTTTCTCCGATCGTGATCGGGAAACAGCATCCATTTCCTCATATTCCGAATAAAGTATTGCAGATCGGATTGATCTTAAAGAAGAAAGAAAAGATCTCTTTTGGGATCATTGGACTTCCAAAAGATGTGGAGCGTATGATCTTTCTATCAGGGGAAGGAAGAAGATATGTACTTTTAGAAGACATCATTTTGTATTTCTGCGATGAATTATTTGAGAATTATACGGTAGAAGAAAAGGCAGTTTTATGTATTACAAGAAGTGCTGATATCAATCCAGATGATGAGATTTATGAATCAACGGATGATTATCGTACACATATGAAGAAGATCATTAAGATGAGGGCCAGATTAAAACCAGTTCGCTTAGAAATTGAGGGCAATCGTCATAAAGAGATTAAAAAATACCTCTCAGAACGTTTAAATATTTCAGAACAGGACATCTTTAAAAGCCAGGCGCCGTTGGATTTAAAATATGTTTACAAGCTGACAGATAAAGTGTCAAAAGAAGAGAGAAAAAATGGATGCTATCGTCCATTTGTACCAGCGTTAAACAGAGATTTTATTCCAGGAGTCAGTGTGACAAAACAGATTCTTGAGGAAGATAAATTATTATTCTTTCCGTTTGACAGTATGGATACATTTATTGAATTATTGAAAGAAAGTGCAAAGGATAAAGAAACTCTTTCTATCAAGATCACCATTTATCGTTTGGCAAGGCAGGCAAGGATCGTCAAATATCTATGTGAGGCAGCGGAAAATGGAAAAGAAGTTCTTGTATTGATGGAACTTAGGGCAAGATTTGATGAAGAAAATAACATCAATTATTCTGAAATCTTAGAAGAAGCTGGTTGTAAGGTTATGTATGGAATGGAAGATTACAAAGTTCATTCTAAAGTTTGTCTGATCACGAAGAAAAACAGTCGTGGAATTTATTACATCACACAGATCGGAACAGGAAATTACAATGAAAGTACATCGAAATTATATACAGATTTAAGCCTTATGACAGCATCCGAAGAAATTGGACATGATGCATCTGTTTTCTTTCACAATATGGCAACATTTAATCTTCAAGGAACGTATGAACATCTTCTTGTGGCACCATCAAGTCTTCAGGATGGGATCATAAAAAGGATTGAACGTGAAAAAATGAAAGCAGAAAGCTTTCAGCCATGTGGGATCTTTATGAAAATGAACTCTTTAACAGATCGTAAGATCATCGATGAGTTATCGAAGGCGTCAAATGCAGGAGTTCCGATATTTCTGCTGATTCGTGGAATCTGCTGTATTCGTCCTGGAATCCCAGGGAAGACAGAGAATATCCGTGTAGAAAGCATTGTCGGAAGATTTCTGGAACATTCAAGGATTTATGCATTTGGAGTTGGAGATGATACAGAGATTTATATTTCATCTGCGGATATGATGACAAGGAATACAAGAAGAAGAGTTGAAGTCGCAGCACCAATCTATGATCCAAGGTTAAAACAAAGAATCCTGAAGATGATCAATGTGATGAAGCAGGATAACATTCAGGCACAGGTACTGCTTTCCAACGGAGAATATACAACTAAGAAAAAACGTGAAGATAATATGAATTCACAGATCCACTTTTTAAATGAAGCAAAAAGACTTGCTCCAAAAGAGAAGACACAAAAACAAAATCTTTTCTATCAGGTAAAGGGAATATTTTTTGGAAAGAAAAAATTAAGAAAAAAATAGCTCGCAATTTATCTATAAAATAGGGTATACTATATCTGACTAAAATGCCAGCATTCAAGGAGGGATAGAACCATGAGAAAAATTATTTTTAACAAAAAGTTTTTAGCCATTGTAGGAATCTGCTTATCTGTAGCAGGAGGATTTGCGATCAAACAGAAGATCACGACCAAAGCCTCTGATCACAGTTTTGAAGTCAATGGAATGAATGTCAGCATTCAGCAGTGTGAAGGAAAATCTGAGGAGATCATGGAAGAAGATCTAGATGAAACAATCTCTAATGAGGTAATGGCACTGGAAGAAAAAGGACATAATTACGAGATCGGAGATACGATCGAGACAGAAGAAGTAGCGTTTGTACCAATGACAAAAGAAATTGATGATGAGACAGCATACAATGCATTTGGGACGATCACATCAAAGAGCGGAAATAACTATGTTATTGTCGTGAAATCAGAAAAAGAACTGACACAAGATAATTTAGAAACTGTCGCTGAAGCAGTGAAAGAACAGGTAAAATAAAACATATGATCGTGGAGGCAGAGATGATTTTAATTAAGAATGCAAGAGTGATGGATCCAGAAAGCGGATTCGATCAGGTAACAGATATTTTATTAGACGGGAATAGGATCAGACAGATCGGTAAGGTAGATGATGTCTCTGGCATCGAACAGGTCATTGATGCTTCCGGGATGATCGCAGCACCTGGATTAATTGATGTACATGTACATTTCCGTGATCCAGGATTTACATACAAGGAAGATTTACAGACAGGTTCTGCTGCGGCAGCAGCTGGTGGATTTACGACGGTAGTATGTATGGCAAATACAAAGCCTGTCGTGGATTCTGTGGATATTTACAAAGAGATCGAAGACAGATGTGAACAACTTCCGATCAAAGTATGGCAGGCAGCAGCTGTGTCCAAAGGATTTGAAGGAAAAGAATTAACAGACATGGATGCACTCTATGAAGCAGGGGTTCGTGGATTTACAGACGATGGAATTCCACTGATGGATGAGAAGCTCGTAGAAGAAGCCATGAAGAAAGCCAAAGAATTAGATGTACCGATCAGTCTTCATGAAGAAGATCCTGCATATATTAAACAGCCAGGAGTGAACCAGGGAAAAGTTTCCGAACAGTTAAATTATGGTGGAGCTTCTTACCTGGCAGAAGCCGTGATGGTAAAGAGAGACTGTGAATTAGCAGTCAAAACAGGAGCGAAAGTCGATATTCAGCATATCAGCTCTGGTGTTGCGGTAGATTACGTGAAAGAAGCCAAAGAAAAAGGTGCGAATGTTTACGCAGAGGCGTCTCCACACCATTTCACGTTGACAGAAGAGGCCGTATTAAAATACGGAACACTGGCAAGAATGAACCCGCCACTGCGAACAGAAGAAGACCGTCAGAGGATCATCAAAGGATTACAGGAAGGTACGATCGAGATCATTGCGACAGACCACGCCCCACACTCCAAAGAAGAGAAAGACAAACCATTAGATCAGGCACCAAGTGGAATTACAGGGATCGAGACATCGTTGGCACTTGGAGTCACAGAACTTGTGGAGAAAGGATATCTTTCTATGATGCAGCTTCTGGAGAAGATGACGATCAATCCAGCAAAACTATATAATATGGAACAAGGAAGATTGCAGGAAGGGAAACCTGCGGATGTTGTCTTGTTTGATCCAGAGGAAGAATGGGAAGTCAAGGAATATAAATCCAAAGCAACGAACTCTCCATTTACAGGATGGAAATTAAAAGGAAAAGTAAAATATACGATCTGTGATGGCAAGATCATAGAATTATAATGTATACAAGAAGAAAACAAAATCTTTAAGAATTATGTAGAAGAATCTTAAGATTTTGTTTTCTTTTTTGATGCTTTTTCTTTGTATAATAAAGTTGAAAACAATAAGATAGGAGACAATAAGAGAATAAGGAGGAACAAAGATGAGAAAGTGTGGAAAAGGTACTTTACTATTGATGAGTGCTGTTATGGCAGCATCGTTGTTTACAGGGTGTGGGAAGGGTAAGAGTAGTCAGGCACAGAAAAATGAAGTCTATGCAACGATCAAAAAAAGAGATCAGTCAGCATCTGCAGCACAGATCTGTGCCTGGCTTTCTTACAGGGCAAAAAATAATAGGTTGTTTCAGAATGAAGGAATAGAATTGTCGTATTGCTCAGATAACCTTGCCGTATTTTCAGACTCTGTCGGAAGTGTGATCTATGATAGAACAAAGAAGAAAGTTATTGCTGCGGTAGATCTTGACAAAATCGGATGTGATCATTTCTACAGTGAAGGAGATGAAGAAAATCCAGGACTTGAGACGGCTATAAAGGTGTCAAAAGATCAGAAATGGATGATCATTTACAATCAATTACAAGGAAAAGTAAACGGAAATATTTATGTATATTCACTCAAACAGTGTGATAACATGAAACTTGCAAAAATCACGCCATCCAAACAGATCAGTGAAAAAGACAAATTGTATCAGACGATCATCAAAGATCATAAACATACACAAAAAGAATCGGACAGCATACCTGGAAAGATCGGAGATAAGATCCGTGCAATGGATGTCTCAGCAAGTAAGTATGCATATCAGTGGAAAGATTCCAAAGGAATCAGAAAACAATCGGTGTTAGTGGTAGACAAAGACGGCCTAAAACTATATACTTTATCAGGAAAAGAAAACCAGCCAGACATACAAAGTGAAATGGTAGATCTTAAAACATCCGACAAAATAAAACTTAATACCCAACTTCCAGAATACGAATATACAGGGAAAGATTTAAGGATCAAGGCAGTCTTTGATGAGACAAAAAAGAGATCTGACGAAGATAAAGAAGAAGGACTTGTTACAATTCCAATGCTGAATATTTATAAGATCGTTGAAACAAAATCCGGAGCAGAAGTTTATGCGAACTTCTGGAGTGAAACATATTATCGCTATGGAAACCTGTTAAAGAACTACTCTGGTGGAAGTTATCCAGGGGTCATGTATCTGAAGAAAACAAAAGACGGCTATCGAGTAACCAAGACAAGATACGCAGAAGATGGAGCATCTATAGAGAGATCAATCTGGAAGTTATGTAAAGGATATCCTGATGTTGCAGTAAGGATGATGAAAGATTCCGTTACAGAAAATCAGAGAAAGAAAGTTTTACAAGAATATGTTAGTCAGAATAAATTAAAGATCAAAGCTTACAAAGAGTATGGATGGCAGTATGTAAATTTATAAAGAAGGGGTAAGTAAAGAATATGAAACTTACATTGAAAAAAACGATCGCAAGTATCTTGTGCATCAGCATGATCCCATCTATGATGACAGGATGCAAAAAGGAATCGACATCATACAGCCATACAGATTTTGCAATGGGAACTGTAACGAACATTACACTCTATGGAACAAGCGATGATCTAGAACAGACAGAACAAAAGATCATCGACATGGAAAAGAAACTTGAAAAACAACAATTGTCATGGAGATTAAAAAGTTCCCAGGTTTCAAAAATCAATCAGGAATTAGAACAAAACAACGGAAAAACAAAAGTCACAGGGAATCTTAAAAACTGGTTGCAACAAGCAATCAAGATCAGCCAGGACTCCTATACAGACGGAAGAAACACGGTAGATCCAACGATCGGAGCATTAACAAAACTCTGGGATTTTGAATCAAGCGATCCCAAAGTACCAGATGCAAATAAGATCAAGAAAGCAATCAGCGGAGATCTGTCAGAAAACAGCCAACACGTCACAGTCAAAGACAACGGAGAGATCCTTGCATGCGACAAAAATACAAAGATAGACCTTGGAGCCTATGGAAAAGGAATCGGAACCGACGAAGCCATCAAGATGATCAAAAAAGACAAAGAAATCACAGGAGCCATGGTAGCCCTAGGAGGAAGCATTGCAGTTTATGGAGAAAAATCCGATGGCTCCGACTGGAACGTAGGAATCCAAGATCCAAACGGCAAAGACGGAGAAGTCCTAGGAGGGATCAAAGTCAAAAGCGGCACAAGCATTTCAACATCTGGAGATTATGAAAAAACATTTACAGATAAAAAGACAGGCAAACGCTACTTCCATATCTTAGATTCTAAAACAGGATACAGTGTAAAAACAGACATCAGATCCTGCACGATCATCTGCAATTCAGGACTCAACGCAGACGGACTATCTACAGCATGTTTCAGTTTAGGAGTAAAGAAAAGCCAGAAATTGTTAAAAAAATATAATGCAAAGGCTGTTTTTGTAGATAAAAACAATAAAGTATATGTAAGCGATGGAGTGGAATTTACATTAACAGCAAAAGATTATAAAGTTTTGAATTTGTAGTGGCCAACTGTAGATTTCAAGTACATGATAAAAAATAAATAAACGATCGGAAGAGCAGCTAGAGAATTTTCCTCACGTT